>ERZ791825.51-NODE-51-length-142303-cov-9.395591_pt1 | contig 142303 bp, 135 predicted proteins | sample MGYA00510298_ERZ791825 | MGnify/ENA primary metagenome ERZ791825 (study PRJEB30046, sample SAMN00792010) | human gut metagenome | study: EMG produced TPA metagenomics assembly of the A metagenome-wide association study of gut microbiota in type 2... | reverse complement strand
AATTAAACAAAAAATATTGAAAATTATATAAAATGTTATATAAAATATGTGCATGTTATTTTTATTTATGATATACTATAAATGTATTTTTATCAGATTCCATGAAGACAAGTATAGCATGGACTTTTTTAAGAAAAAAAATTTAAAGAAACTTAAAATTATAAATAATAAAACAATAAATATTATATATGCTGTTTTGCTATTTATAAAAATGAATCTAACAGACGAAAAGTCTGTTTTTTTTATGCCATTTTTTAAGAATAAAGGAGGAAATAAAATGGAAAAAGAAATTTTAAAATTACTTGGAGAAAAAGATGGAGAATTTTTTGAGGGAGATGTGAGTGGAGATACAATTATTCTCTATTCAAGAATAGAGAAACTATTTTTAAAACTTCAAGAGACAATTCAAAAAAATGTGTATGAGTTATCTGATACGACAAAAAAATTAATTCAAAATGACGCCAAAATTGCAACAAATTTATATGTAATTGCAGCAGAATTAATTCGTTGGTATTCTACAAAAATATCAGATGTTGCAAATGAAAAAGTGGTAATTGATACTGCAAAATGGTTACGATTAAGTAATCGGCATTTTTTTGATGAATATTGTGATGATAAAAGTTTAGGAAGCATCTTTTTACAATATGTAGAAAAATCCGACAGAAAGGGACAAAAGAAATTTGTATTATATTTTTTCCATATTCTTCATTATTGTCCACCAAATGGATTTAATGAATATATGTTAAATCAGAATATCGGAACAAATTGGTATTGTAAAGAAAAATAAAGAAAGAAGGAAAAGTTTTATGAGAAAAATTGCAAGTAATTTGTTGTTAAAGGAACACGCAGAACGAGTATTTTTTCTGTGCAAACAGCCAGAAGGATATCGAATTATTAAAGAAATTGATGGTGATTATGGGCAGCAGATTCTGACACATTATCAAAATGGATATGGAATTTTACTTTCGGAGCATGGCAATCTTTTAGATTCCATTGAATATGTTATGGAACATAGGACTGGAAAAACATGTTTTGAAATATTAGATTCTAATTATAATGCTAAGAAGAAAATGCTCAAAGATAGTCGTGGATTTTTAAATCGAATAGGAATGCCTATTTGTGAAATTGAGGATTCTAAGGAAACATACTCAGAATTGAATGAATTTATTCAGGAAAATGAACTTGATGCATTTATTTTGTGTTATTTTGAAAAGTAAGGAGAAAAAATGAGTAAGTCAAAATATCAAGAAAATCTTATAAAGACAGTCATGGATAAATCATGGGGAAATACATGGGAAGAAGCGGTTCAGGAATGGGATATTATTGATTGTGCCGAGGATAATTCATTAAGTCGAAGTTGTATTTGTGGAAAGGAACAGATTAAGTATTTATACAGATTACATAATCGAAAAACAAACCAATGGTTGTTTCCGATTGGAAGTTCATGTATTAAAAAATTTCAACGCAAAGATTTACAGGAAAAAACAGCAACTACAGAAGCAATGTTTAAATTATTACATGCTGTTGGAAATAATCAATATCTGCAGCTATCATCTGATTTGTTTAGTAGAAAACTTCTTAAAGAATTATATGATCAAGGAGCATTCAAGGCGACTTCATATAATCATTATAATCCAAAAAATGATTATGATTTTCTGTTAAAAATGTTCAACAAACGTGCAAAAAATAGTATTAGTACATTGCAGCAGAAAAAAATTACAGCAATTCTTCTTAATTCAATTAAACCATTTTTGGAACAGAAGTTAAGAAGCCAGATTATGTCTTAAAGTTATCAAGAAAAGAAATTGTCAATCTATGGGTGTAAATTAGAACAGGATTTTCTTCCTGTTTATTTTTATACCCATTTTATTTAGGAGGAAAGAAAAATGGTAGTGAACAGATCAAATTTATATGTAGGACAAACAGTATTTTTTGTTCATAAAGAATACAATTCACTTACAAAAATGAAAGAAGATTCCATCGTTGAATGTAAGATTACTAAAATTGGAAGGGTATATATAACCATTAATAATGGATATCCAAATCGACAATTTTTTATTAAATCTGGAAATGATTACGAGTTTGGTATTCAGGAGAAAGAAAATGCAATTGATGGTGGAATTTTATGTTTTACAAGAGAAGATGCAGAAAAACATCTTCTAAAAAAGAAAATGATGTTGGAATTAAGAAACATCAATTATTCTGAAAAAACTAATTCTTTAAATCAACTGTTACTAATGAAATTGGCATATGAAGTTGGAAAATTAGATTTTACAGATGACACAATGCTTAAAATTCCATTACCGGTGAATTATAAAGAAATGTCAGAGGAAACGTTAAAATCATTTTTAGAAAGTGATGGGGAGTATGAATAGGGAAATTAAAAAAATATCAGAAGACATTAAAACAAATACATTTAAACAGTTTTATTTGTTTTATGGAGAAGAAAAATATATGATCTTACAGATGAAAGATCAATTAAAGAGAGCTTTAATTTCAGAAGATGATACTATGAATTATTCCTATTTTGAAGGGAAAAAGGTAGATCCGACAGAAATTATAGAACTTGCTAAAACAGTTCCTTTTTTTAATGATCATAGATTTATCATTCTTGACGGAACAGGACTTGGTAAAAAAAGTGATGATTCATTCATAAAAGGGTTAAAAGAAATTTCTGATACAAGCGTCCTTCTCTTTATTGAAGATACGATTGATAAACGTTCAAAAATTTATAAGTTTTTATCAAAGCAAGGTCATGCTGCATGTTTTGAACCTATGAAAAATAAGGAATTGTCACAATGGATTACGTTATTGCTAAAAAAAGATGAGAAGCAAATGTCGATTTCAACAATGAACAATTTCTTATATCGATGTGGATCAGATATGCATACATTAAAAAATGAATTAGACAAATTGATTTCTTATGTCGGAGACAGAAAAGAAATTACAAGTTATGATTTAGAACAGCTGACTTCATCTCAAACAATTAACCAGATTTTTATCATGTTAGATGCAATTGCTCGAAAACAACGAGATAAAGTATTAACTTTATATTATGATCTGATTGAATTGAAAGAATCTCCATTTGGAATTCTTGCATTATTAGCCAGACAATGTAATCAGCTGCTTCAAGTTAAAAATCTGGATGATCTCGGCAAGGATAATGGAACAATCTCAAAGGAGATAAAGATTCCTGCTTTTGCAGTAGGAAAATTAAAAGATCAATCGAAAATGTTCTCTATTGAAGTATTGTTGAATATGGTAGAAGCATGTGCAAAAACAGATGAATTAATAAAAACTGGAAAAATCAATGACAGAGTTGGCGTAGAATTAATATTAATTCAATTTAGTCAAAATTAGATTAGGAGGAATTTTTATGATTAGTGAAGAAGAAAGAAAAAAATATGTGGAATTCATGTATAATCCCGAAAATGAATATAATTGTAATGTATGTCCAGAAAATAAAGATTTTGATGATTGGGAAGGAAAATATCCTTGCGGGCAACAAAATTGCTGGGTTACTTGTCATTGCAGAGAAATTATGGAATAAATACAAGGTGTAAACTTTGTGTTTGTTTGCGATAAATGCACAATAATATCTAAAATGCAAAATATGTACAAATACACAAACTACATATTTTGCATAAATCGTGTATTACATGTAAATCACACTTTATTTTATAGAAAATTTAAAAATATCAAAAGGTATACAGAACATCTTTTATGAGAAATGATAAAATAATTAACTTCACACAAACGGTTGGAATGACGCGATTCAATAAGAATGGATTCCAAGGTGAAAATAATTTATGAATGTAATAACAATCTATACTAATAAATTTTTGGAGTTCTCTTTTCAGAGGACTCTTTTTTTTATTCATAAAAAAGTAAATAAATGTAAAAAAACTATTAAAAATGTGGGGATGTTACACAAAAATGATACAAAAATGCTAAAATACAGGTTGAAAATAGCAAAAATGGGTGGTAATATTAACATTAAGAAAATGATTGATAAAATCATTATGACTAAAAAATAAGGATAAAGCCATTTATCCTTAATAAGTTTTGCAACTTGATATTATAGTGCTTCATAAGAATCAATTTATTTAAAATAATCTTGTATTTTATAAACGAAATCTATGTAAAAGCAAAACGATGAATCAAAGAAGCACAGGTGCTCGTGTCTAGCATGAGAGGAATGTATACGGAAACATAGCATACTATATGTTCAGAGCAGGCGGTATCTCTATAAACTATCGGGTCCGTGGAGCCGATGCAGAAAATCCACCGGACATAATACGGGTGTTTAAATGTGACAGTTGTTCCAGTTATGGCATGGATCAAGGTATGGCGACTACAAAAAGAGCCTGATAATATGTTCGAGAAAGGTTGAGGGCAGAAAAGGACCTTTGCCTAAGTCAAAACATTGCCAATGTTTTGATATGGTTAAAATTACTCTGCGGAAGGACGAATACGGATATGTTGATGCTATGTGAGACATATGGGGTAGCATAACAAACTGAAAAGTCTGGCAGTGAGGGCGTACCATGTACTGTGAAAGTGTAATATTGATTTTAAAATATCAATAAGATAAGTCTGTCTTTTTGTAGACACAGGGGGAAATTATATTCATACACAGAAAGAAACGGACATTCGATGTACGGTTCTTTCGTCCGTTTTAAACTTTACAAAAATAAGGATGTAAAAGCTATAAGAGGTTAAGGATGTATATTTACGATTCCATGAAAAAAAATAAGAGGTATTGGCTACCCGAAAGTCTTTCTCAAACTGAAAGTTATCAAAAATAAATATATAATAGATATACGTTATTTGTTATAAATAATATATATGATTTTACATCGAATCGTATTCTTAATTAATTTTGAAGAGAAAAAAATAAGAATATTAACGATGCAATAGTAAAAATAAATAATATGATTAAGAAAATGTAAGAGGTAGACATAAAATATATAAAATGTCTGCCTTTTTATTATATGAGGAGGTATGTTATGGCCAAAAAAAATGTGCTATTGCCTATATTGATGGTAGTTATAAGCAGTTGGTTGCTAAATATGGTGTTGACGATGGGAGTAATGATAACTGTGAAGAATCAAAACGACAAAGTAAGTAAAGGGGAGTGTTGAGTATGGAAGCTTTAACAATTGATGAAATCATATCTGCAAAAAAAAGATTTTTAAATATCGACAAGGATCTGAATCTCATTCATTCCGTAAATGAGATTAAAGAAACGTATTATCTGATTCATTGTATTGCAATTATTACATTTTTATTATTAAAGCAACAGGTACTTGCTGAATCAGCTGCGATAATGCTTTTAGTGGTAATTTATTTTCTTCATCGGTGGGAATTTCATTTATCCCGCATGATTATACATAATGTTTTGTTTTTTAGTCATCTGTGTGAAAAAAAATATGCCTATGAATTATTAGATAAATTGAATCTGTGTGATCAGGATTATGGAAAAATTCGTCATGTCATGTCAGAGTTTTATAAAAAAGAAGGGATGTGATGATAATGAGAAAGAGAAAAATAATTGGAATTATAGGCTTGGTGCTTATATTAGTCATTGTGCTTTTTTATGTGGTCCGTATCCGGCCAATGGTAACGGAATATAAGAAGATTGCATATGATAAATTAGCAAATATTGATGAAGACACCTTTGCAAAATTAGAAAATACAAAGGTTTATGGAAAGAATGGGAAATTGATTGGAGAAGTCAATTCCGGAAGTTACCAGTACAAAAAAATTTCTGAAATTTCAAAATATGTACAAGATGGATATATTGCAGTAGAAGATAAAAACTTTAAATCCCATCATGGAATCGATTATCTGGCAACTGTAAGAGCTGGGATTAAACTTGTATTGAATCGTGGTAAAGCAACACAGGGTGGAAGTACCATTACACAACAATTAGTTAAAAACAGCTTTTTAAGTCAGGAAAAAACATTTACAAGAAAGATTGCCGAGTTTTTCTTGGCACCGGAGATTGAAAAGATGTATACGAAGCCTCAGATTATGGAGTATTACTGCAATAGTAATTATTATGGGAATCGTTGTTACGGAATCGGAAATGCGGCAAGTTATTATTTTCATAAAAACGCAGATCAACTAACATTATCAGAAGCGGCATTATTGGTAGGGCTGTCGAATAATCCAAGTCGATATGATCCAGTAACTAACTATAATTCATCGATCAGAAAACGTGATCGAGTTTTAAAACATATGTTGGATGCGAAAGTAATCTCAAAAACACAATATCAACAAGCAAAGAACGAAAAAATAGAAATTGCAGAGTATCGTAAAAATGTAAAACCTGAAGGGTATCAGACAAGCTTTGCAATTTATCAAGCAACATTGGAATTGATGAAGAAAAATGGATTTGAATTTCAGTACACTTTCCAGGATAAAGAAGATGAAAAGCAATATAAAGAAAGATATCAGGAAGAATATCAAAAATATTTTCAGAAATTGCGAAATGGAGGATATAAGCTGTATACATCTTTTGATCAAGAGTGTCAAAAAGCTTTACAAAGTTCCGTTGATCATAATCTGAGATCGTTTACCAAGAAAAAGAAAGGGAAATATGAATTACAGGGAGCTGCAGTCAGTATTGATAATGAAACAGGAAATATTGTGGCAGTTGTTGGTGGAAGAGGACAGAATGATCAATATAATAGGGGTTATTTAGCTATTCGACAGCCTGGTTCATCTATTAAACCTTTGCTTGATTATACTCCTGCTTTCGATAGCGGTGTATATTATCCATCAAAAGTAATCTCTGATCGAAAGACTTCCTCTGGTCCATCGAATGCAGATCACAGTTATAGTGGATCACGAACGATTCGTAATGCAATCATTCACTCTACCAATACGGTTGCATGGAATGTATTGCAGAAAATTGGAGTAAAAAATGGTCTAAAGTACCTTACAAATTTGCAGTTTAGTAATTTATCATATTTAGATAATAAAAACGCTTCTGCAGCACTGGGTGGATTTACGCATGGTGTTAGAGTTGTAGATATGGCAAAAGGATTTGCAACATTAGAAAATGGTGGAGTTTATCAGGATAACAGCTGTATTGATAAGATCATGTTTAAAGAGCATGAAGTTTTAAAGCATAAAAATACAAGAAAGAATGTGTATTCCTCAGCCTCCGCCTATATGATCACCGACTGCATGAAGGATGCTGTGAAAAATGGAACTGGTAAAAATGCACAAGTAAAAGGACAGATCATTGCAGGCAAGACAGGTACGACAAATGATTATAAGGATGCATGGTTTTGTGGTTATTCAAGATATTATACAACCAGTGTTTGGGTAGGATGTGATGATCCAAATCCAATGGATAATTTAACTGGTTCGTCCTATCCATCTAAGATTTTTTCTGATTACATGACGAAAGTTCATAAAGGGAAAATGAAGAAAGATTTTAAAATGCCAGATACGGTATATCGAAAAGATGGAGATCTATTTTCGAAAGACATTGATGATACGTTACATGAAACAGTGCTTGAAAATATATTAAAAGAGCAGATCAAGAAAGCAGAAAAAGCAGTAGAAGATTTTGAAGCTTTTACAATCACGGACGGGGAGAGTGCCTATCTACTTGATGATAAGTATCAGAATGTATGTACAGCTATTGAAAAAGTAGATGATTCCACACAAAAAGCAAAGTTCCGACAACGGATTGAAAATCATTACGATGATCTTTTAGAAGAACAGAAGAAATGGAAAGATGCGATGGAAACATATGCAACACAGAAGGAACAGCAGCGAATTGCGGAAAATGAAAAAGCTGAAAAAGAAGCTGTACAAAAACGACAAGTATATGAACAACAGCAAAATATCAAGTTAGTTGAATCATATATATCCAGATTAGATGTCATGGATACATATGATGATACAGCAGAAGATATTATTACCAAATTACAAGAAGCTTTAAAGAAATGTGAGGATTATGATACATATGATGAGCTAAATCAGAAAGCTGAACAAGCAATAGAGCGTGTTCGCAATCTAAATAGTGATACAACAACAACAGAATCAAATTAAGATCAGGAGGAAATTATGAGAAGAAAAGCAGCATCTTTATTATTAGTAGCTATGATGATGAGTGTAGCAGTGCCAGTTCATGCAAGTGAACAGGCGACTGTCACAATTCAAGAATCACAAGGAGAAAACCGAGAGGTTGATCAAGTTCAATCCTCTGAAACAACAGAATCCAAACCATCAACTTCACAGATCACAACAACAGCTGAGAGAAAAGAAGAAGTAACATCAACACATAAGAAAAAGCAAAATAAAAAGAAAGATAATAAAAAAGAGAAAAAAGTCAAGAAACTAAAGAAAACAAAGAAAAAAGAAAAAGTTGTTCATGTAAAAATTAAACCAACAATCTCATCTTCCTATCAGGAACAATCTATTAAAATCAAAAAAAATAAAGAATACATAGGAAAATTTATTTATTTTAATCAGGGAGATGCTGCGTGGAACAGTAGTGGATACGGAATTCGAGCTGCTGGATGTGGTCCGACTTCAATGGCTGTGTGTATCAGCACGTTAACTGGGAAATGGGTAACACCAGTAGATACAACAAGTTGGGCATATGAGCAGGGATATTATTCTTCTGCCGGAAGTGAACATCGTGCAATTCCAGCAATGGCAGAACATTGGGGCTTAAAATGCGATGGATTAGGAACAAATTATCAAAAGATTAAAGAGTCCTTAAAACATGGCAGACCTGTTGTTTCTTTGATGGGGCCTGGCTATTTTACTCGCGGTGGACATTTTATGGTATTAACGGAAATTGATTCTAATGATAATGTAACTGTTGCGGATGTAGGAAGTCGTAAAAGAAGTCAGTATAAGTATTCACTTCATGATGTAATTTCACAATCTAAAGTTGCAAGTGCTGGAGGACCATTTTGGAGTATTTATAAACAAGGGAAAGCCAAAACACAGAATGACAGTAAATCAAATAAACAAGTTTTAAAAATTAGTAAGAATAAAAAAACAGCGACAAAAGCAAAGGTAAATCATAAAGAAAAAGAAATAATCCAAAGTTTTTATACTGAATTATCAAAGAATTTGACAGATCTGGAAAAAGAGCTTCCAAATAGTAAGGTATTGATTGGAAAAAAAGCGACTGGGACCGAAATTCCAAATGGAAAGATTAATCAGTGTATTTATCGTTTAGGTGAAAAGTTAAACAATGGTCATTTACAATTTATTGCGACACATTATTATTTTGGAGAAGAAGCAATTCTTCATGGGGATGCAAAGTCTGCAAGTATTGATTTGAATTCACGTATTCAAATGCTTGATTTTTAAAAATTGAAAGGAGATGCCGTGGAGAAATCAATCTTCACGGCTAAATATTTATTATGGAGTATGAACTTATTGGAACAATTGTTCCGGCAGTGAAATGTATTTTAAAACCAGGAGAAGCAATGTATACACAATCCGGTGGAATGATGATGTATACTGGGGATATAAATTATTCTACAGGTCTGAGAGGTGGAGTTGTTAAATCCGTTGCAAGACAGCTTCTTGCAAGAGAGTCAGCTTTTATGACAACGTATTATGCAGAAAAGCATATGGGAATTGTTATATTTTCTACGACAATCCCTGGAACGATTCAGTGCTTGAAATTAGAGAAAGGTTCTTCGATGATCTGTCAAAAGACGGCATTTCTTTGTGCAGAAGAGCAGATTATGGCAGATGTTGTTTTTACAAAAAGATTACGTGCTGGTTTTTTCAGTGGAGAAGGCTTTGTATTACAGAAAATTTATGGTGAGGGAAGAGTTTTTCTGGAAATAGCAGGGGATTCAATTATTCATGATCTTAAAGAGGGTGAAGTGTTGTATTGTAATTCGGGAAATGTAGTTGCTTTTCAGGACTCCGTAGATTTTGACATTACATTAGTAAAAAGAATGTCTACATTATTATTTGGAGGAGAAGGAAATTTTCTTGTAAAATTGACAGGACCTGGAAAAGTTATTTTACAAACACAGAATCAGATGCAGAAAGTGAAAATTTATGAGAATCAATAAAATGTGGGGGCATTACACAAATTTCATAAGAAGAACGTAAAAATATATAAAAAAATACATAAAAATGTGTAATAAACTTGAAAAATGATATGTAATATGATATTATAATATAAACAGAAAAGTTATTATTTGAAAAATCAATTTCGGGAATAAGAAAATTTTTTTGTTAATAACGTGTAGTGTAAATAATAGCGATGGCGAATGGTTATATTGACATTGGAAATTACTTTTTCATAAGATTTTTCTCCTTAAAAATTTTATCGATATGTGTCAATGTAAAATAGATTGGTTCGATTCCAATCATCGCCTTTTATCAGAGATATGAATATCGTTTTTTTGTATGGTCCCCTATAAATATCCCTGTTAAGTTACTGTACAAGAAATAGAGTTTTTTATATTTATATCTTTGATTCTTCCAAAAAATAGGTAGGGAAATACGAGCCTTAAAGGCAATATATTCCTTACCACTCCCCTTGGAAAAGTATTGGGATACAATAAAATAATGGATGTATTCCGTTGGAGTATGCTAACATTTATTATTTTATTTCGGAGTTCGATTCTTTGATTTTCCAATCAGGCTAGGTGGGCTCATGTTTATGAGTCTGCATTAGCTTATTAAGTCTATATGGTACAATGGTGTAAATGGAATCACAAGCGAGTGCTAATCGTTCTAGCTTTTTGAGCTATTCAGGTTCGAATCCTGATTGTACCGCTGCTAATAAAGTTATTTTATTAGTTCTGATGTTTAAAGTGGAAATGCTATGTACTCTGCTTTAAACAACTTGGAAAGTAAATGGTAAATTTAATGATCTTGTATTTTATCTTTTTTTGTAAATACTTTTTCAGGATTGCTTGTATTTACTTAAAGATCAGATCGTCATGTTAAATATGGTACCCCACGATCATTACAATCGGAGTTCGATTCTCCGGCTTTCCCTAAGAGTATACTGTTTTGTTTGTTATTTCCAGTTTACTCTTTCTATTGTTATTATATTATCGTATTACTCATTCGAAAAGGCAATATCATATCATGAATATTGCCATTAAAAATTCCTTAACGATGAACAAAAATGGCGTGTCCAAGAGATACGCTTTTTTTGTGTCTATGTACTATGCAAGTCGGATATTGGATGTCCACCAAGAACGCTGCAGCATTTTTCTTGGTTCCCTGGTTCGAGTCCAGGACTTGCTCTTTCTGTTAATATAAAGCAATAAGGAGAGGGTGGGCTATGCTAGTGACGCAGGGAAGAATCCAGAAACTGAACAGCACAAGCATACGTATACTCAACCTATATATGCTAAAGTTCATCACGAAGAGATAGGTCACATGGAAACAGTAACCGATCCTCCAACATATCATGATGAAAAATGTGAACACGTTATCTGTCAGGATTGTGGAAAAGATTTAATACAGGCTTATATTGAAGGGATTAAAGATGGAATTTATAAAAATGTTAAAATAACAGCTGATGTTTCTTATTCTCAAAATAAAAGCAGCAGTATATTAAAAATGTATAATCTTTCTTATGATTCAAGTATGCCTCTATAAATCTAAACAGAGTACCACGTCCATATTTTAATATGGGCGTGGGTGAATGCGTCCTGACGGACACATTATCGTTTCCCCTGATTCCGAATATACTGTTTTATTGTGTGCAGACCCGATCACTCTCCTGCGGACAATGATCACATATAAAGCTCTGAATGCCGGCATCAGAATCATAGAGCAGGAAGAAAGTTATACTTCCAAAGCGGATCTGATCGCAAATGACAGGATCCCAACCTATGGTGTCGATGATAAGGATGCTTCGTTTTCTGGAAAGAGGATCAAACGTGGTTTATACCGTTGCTCTAACGGAATGATCTTAAATGCGGATTGTCACGCAGCAGCAAATATCATGCGGAAAGCGATCCCTGATATCTGGAAAGATACCAGAGATTATACGTTTCTTTCTGCTCCTGATGTGTATGGATTCCACAAACTGAATCCGAAAGGTATTCCCGTCAAAGGGATAGCGGCATAAGTGAATATGCCTTGATTGGTACGGACAGCCAATCTTTTGGTCAGAAATGGGTAACTGTCACGACTGTTAGAAGCCACTTCCATAGGAACTACTGTACCGCATGGGAGGGGTAATTCACATGAAGATTATTTAAATAATGGTGGATGGGACAGATCATGTAAAAATAAGAATGTTACAACGAAGATTGTAACTGTTAGCGTATGTTCTCCAGGGGTAACTTGGAATAAATAGATAGTTGACAAAAAAGCTTATGATGAGCAGGTAATTGTTGGGTATAAATGTAGTTGTGGAGAATGGAAATTAGTTACTAATTAGTTATCAGGCAGCACGTATAATTGTACATATGTGTTGCTTGTTTTTCTTTATTTTTTTATGTTTATATGCTATACTAAATATGTAATTTTTATTAGACTTTGGAGCTTTAGGAAAAGCTCTGAACATTTTAAAGAAATCCAAAAAAATAGAAACTTAAACCTAAAGGCATAAATTTAGCAGATAATATATAGATCTGCTTATTTTTATGTCTTTTTTTATTAAAAAGGAAGGAGAGTTATGAAAGAAGAAAAATTTTTACAAAAATCAAAAGAAATGCAGGCGACAGTATATCGTCATGCATATTGTAATTGTTGCGGTACAGAATTTGTTCCAAATGATGAATATATTGTTTGTCCTCAATGTGGATCTGAATACTCCGAGGAAAATGATTATGTTGAACTTTATTCGTAATAGGAAATGGTAGTGAATTTTAGTTTTATTAGAAAGAAAATTTTATTTAAAGGAGAAAAACATGAATCAAAATGAAAAAACGAAATGGATTATTGCAATCAGTGATACTTGTAATGACGAGATTAATGTCAGCTTCTCGACCATTGAATAATCAATCATGCTAAGTATGCAAAGTTGATCAATGGTACCCGAAAGGGCGGGCTGACTAGACTCAGTGCAACGGAACCCACGTTTTGTGAGGGATACCATTAGTGCTACGTCCCAGATATCAATACCCGACCCGGTGGTACCTAAGCCGGGAACAGGGTTCAGGCAACGGATGTCTCCCCGGAGAAGAAGGCACTGACCTGGAGCAAGAAGTATCTGGAACTTTGTCGAAGGGTGATCACTCCCGTCAGGGAGGGCAGGACTTTTGTGTACCTGCCATCATATTTATTGAAAGGAGAAAACAGCCATGAGTGTATTCGTGGTCGGGCTGAACGGATGCCGGCTGATGCCTACATCTGAAAGGAAAGCCCGTTTATTGCTGAAACAAGGAAAAGCTTTTGTTGAGCAGAAGGTCCCATTTACGATCAGACTGAATTACAAGACAGGAAGTACCACACAGCTAGGTTATCTTGGGATTGATACCGGATCACAACATATCGGGGTGTCCGTTGTGCGTGAGGATGGGACAGTCTTACATAAGGAAGAGATCGGTCTCAGGGACTCCATGAGCAAAAGAAAACTTCTGGAGGCAAAAGCTTCATTAAGAAGGGGAAGGCGTTATCGGAAGACCAGATACCGTCATCCAAAGTGGAGACCAAAGACCAAGCGTGTTTACTGTGAAGTCCCAGACCGAAAAGGCAGACACTGGCAGAAAAAGAAGATCACGTTCACATCGAAAAGACCGAAAGGATGGCTACCGCCATCCCTGCAGTCAAAAACAGATCATCATATCCGATGGATCAAAAAACTACAGGATCTTCTTCCGGAAGGATACCGTCTTTCTATTGAATTAGGACGTTTTGATCCAGCAAGAATGAAGAACCCGGAGATCCACGGAGATTTGTACCAGAAAGGGCCGCAGTATGACTATGAAAATGTCCGTGCCTATGTCCTTGACCGTGACAGATATACTTGTCAGATATGTAAAAAGAAAGGAGGAAAGCTGCACGTACATCACATCTTGTACAGGAGCCATGGTGCAACCGATGATCCGCAGTATATGGTCACCGTATGCAGTGATTGTCATAGTGCACAGAATCATCTGCCGGGAGGTATCCTTTATCAATGGATGCAGGAACAGAAGAGATTTTCCAGAGGGCTTAGGGATGCCACGTTCATGAACATTTTAAGGAAACGTCTGATAAGAGCATTTCCGGAAGCAGTCTTTACTTATGGAAATGTCACGAAAGTGGATCGGGAGAAACTAAAGCTTCCAAAAAGTCATGGAAATGATGCGACTGCCATTGCATTAGTAAAGACCGGGATCACAGCTGTAAAGGATAAAGAGTCTGTGATCTGTATCCAACAGGTGAGAAGAAAGAAGCGTTCTTTGCATGAAGAAACTCCGAGAAAGGGACGCAAGGAACCAAACCGCACAGCTGCACGCAATAATAAGAACACAAAGGCGGTCACTGTTACCAAAAGACAGAATAAGAAAAAGGTATCAATGACTGGCTGTCTGTTTGATCGTGTAGAACTGAATGGAAAGAAAGGCTGGATCTCCGGATTTACCGGAAAATCCTGTTATGTAAAGGATGCGGATGATCAGTATCTCAGTACATCCCCTAAATACAAACAGGTCAGTCTTTCAAAACTCAGAATTCTGCATCACTGTGGCAACTGGATCATAGGAGCAAAGAAAACTTTAGGGAATGGGTGATGGCTCAAAGAGCCATCCTGCTTTCATCTCGGTCATTGAATGGCCGAGAATTCCCGCAGAGTATCTTAAAATTTCTTACGGCAACGGAAGATGAAGCAAAACAATATCTTATGGATTGTATCGATAATGATATTAAAGAAAATATGAATCTAAATGAAATTGCAAACAACTTAAACATTTTCAATGTGAAAGAAAATAGTTTTTGTATGTTGAAAAATGATTCTGACTATTTATCCCAGGATGTATTAACATCAGGAGTGCGAAGAATTGCAGATCGAAATCATTATGTTGTCGATATTGTAGAAATGGGAAATGCAGGAGAAAAATGTTATCTTTTTAGAAAAATAAAAAGATGTATTTGATTTTGCATAAAATAATTAGAATAAAGTTTATTAATTAAAGACATAAAGTAAACAAAGGTTATACCTGTTTATTTTATGTCTTTTTGTTTTTTGAAGGAGAAAGAAAAATGAGAAATGTTATAGAAGTATATGTAGAAAATTTAAAAAAATACAATCAAGGGATTCTCAATGGTCGATGGATTACCTTGGGTATTGCCGAGGAATCCCTGCAGAAGATATTAAAAGAGCATTTAGGAATTGCAGATTATAATTCAGCTATTGCAATTTTTGATTACCATGCAGACTTTGAAATTGACGAACATGAAAACATATATCATCTAAATCAGACTGCAAAATTGTTAAATTGTTTATTAGATGAAGATTGTAAAAAGGTCTTAGATTATTGCAAAGTACGAGAAATTACAGCAGCATTAGAAATATCTAATGTCTGCCTACAACTCGAAGATATTATTTATGGATATTTTTCAAATTGGGTAGATCAAAATATCAAAGATCCTGATGAAAAATTAGGACATGCTTTATTTGACAATAGTAAACTAGGTGTTTATATGAGACAGAACAAAATGGAATCATATTTTGACTACAAAGCATATGGCAGAGATGCTTCAATCAGTTCTTATGATATTGGAGATTATGGATATGTTTACAAAAAAGATTCTATTAATACAAAAAAATATACGTATGAAGAGATTGATGAAATAATGAAGAACGGTTCTGGTAAATACATGGGAAAATGTGAATGTACTGTTAAATTTCTAAAAAATTTTTTTTTACTTTCACAAAATGAGTATGTGAAGATTCAAAAAGTTTGTAAAAGCTTAGATATGCTTGCTGTAGTAGAATTTACTATGTCTGGTTATGATCATTTATATGCTTTTGTTGTTGATCATATTTCAAGGCTTATTTACATTAATGATTTAACAGTTGGAAAAACATTAAGAGAATTCAAAGCAGGAAATTCAATTGACGACGAAGTATTTAATGATATTTTAGATGAACTAAATAATCCCAAAATTTATATATAGAAACACTTAAAATTTGAAATAATAAAACAAAAAATTGATATAAAAAGTTGATATATTTTTTGTATCAATTTTTTGTTGAAAAAAGGAGAAAAAAGATATGAATTTTACAGAAGAAATTGAGAAAATGGTAGAATTATCATCAAAACAGCCAAATGGTGTATATCAAAATACGGATAGAATTTTTACTGGCATTATGGAAAGGTCTAATTTCACAATCAAAGGAATGCCTGATAATATTTTAAAATTATACTTAGCTGCAGAGAATAAGGCAGATTTTGAGTCATTATTTTATTCATTAACAGGTGTAAAGTTTGAATACTATTTACGAAAGAGCGAAGAAGCAATACGGTATAATGCCGCGGAAACAAAATTAAGAATTGTTCAGATTTTTCTTCCAAAATCAAATAAAAATGGAAAAAATTCATTGATTATACAAACAAATGCACCAAAAAATAAGATTCGAACTTGTCTTAGAAATTGTTATTTTCTTTTCTCAATGGATGATAGCGTTAATTGTATCGTTAATAATCTTCAAGAGATGGGATATATAGTTAGAATATTGTATGCTCCGAATGGAAAATTCGATAAAATAAAAAGATTTTCTTGTAAAGAAAAATATAATCTGGCTGATTATGATATGAAATATGTATTATATCATGAAAAAGTGGTAATGGAATTGTATAATAAAGTATTTTGTCAAAATTTAAAGAATCCTGAATTACTTGCACCTGCAGTTTTAGAAAATATTGCAAATCAATTAGGAATTTTTGCAATGGCAGATGATCAATTTTGTATCTTATATGATGATGCTATCAGATTTTCTTTACAGTATCAGGATTTTAGAAAAATTGTAAATCATCATGGTTACATAATACAGGGACAAACGATAGCGTCAGGTGATGAATGTTACCATTTTATATTTAGAGATAAATTGTGGACATATCATAATCGTAAAATGTTTAGAGGGATGAACTGAATAATACCCAAATTTACGTTTAGACGCATTAGGATGCAAAAAAAAGAAAGGATGATGATTTATGAAAAAAAACAGAATTGTTGAAATGGTTATTAGAGCATGAAATTTGATATAAATGTAATTTGTGTATAATGTGTTAATTGTAAAAATCATGCAAATTGTACATTTATTCAAGCACGATATTAAATATGTAAAAAGAGCAACCTTTTTGTTTTTGAGGTTGCTCTTTTTTTTGTATAAATTAAATTATTTTACAGTAACAGTCCATTTGAAGACATCTCCTTTTACCCAATGTCTGCTTGTTTTACTTACGATACAACTAATCGTAACTTTTCCCTTCTTTTTAGCGGTAACTTTATGTCCGCCTTCGGAATCTCCTTTTGTTGCTACAGTGGCAATTCTTGAATTACTACTTTTCCAATTTTTTGTTGATGGATGCACACCGCCATAACTTGGACCAACCCAAATACTTTTTCCTTTTTTTACAGAACAAGAACTTTTTTTTGTAACAGGTTTACGTACTTTTTTGGCAGTTATATTAATTGTAGCCTTATTTTTTAATGGACTGGCAGCTTTAACTACATTAGCTCCACTAAGTCCAATACCTGATACTGTTAGCAAGCTTAATGCAACTGCTGCCATCTGTTTCTTTACTCCTTTTTTCATTATAAATACCTCCTGATTCATTGTTTATATGAAAATAAAAAGCATAAAAAAAAACAGACATTTTGTCTGCTTGATCTATGCTTTCATTTTTCATTATTTAATTAAAAAATCTCAGACTTATCCCGATTGATTGGATTCTAATAAACTGTTATTATTATAACATATAAAATATAATTATAAAGCAGAAAAAGAAAAAACCATCGAATAATTTTCGATGGCATCGCGGCTGATGGCGGAACACGCCACTTAAACGTTAATTCAGACCCCGCGATTATACAGCACAGTCGCCTGTCTGCATACAAATTATAATATAATTTTGAATTTCTTGCAATACTGTGATTTAGAGTGTCATAAAAAATTTCAAAAATCGCATATTTAATATGAAGAGAAAAATTATTTAAAAAAGGAGAGTGCAATTATGATAATTTATAAAAATGTGGATTATGGTATTTATGCATATCAAATCGGTTTCTTTAAAGTAAAACGTATAGGAGAAATTGTGTGGTCAGATCAATATGATTCAAAAAATGAGAAGTTTTATTTGCGAATTGAAGGCTTCTATTTTACAGAGGAAATGGTTGATCGTACAAAGGCAGATAACGAAATGAGGTATGATGTTATAGTAAAAAGGAAAAGAAGAAAATTCTTATACAGAACTAACTTCTTTTCCTATTTGTAAAACCAAAACTTACACTTACAGTATACTGTAAAATAATAATTTTGTGAATAGTTTGTGGACTGACTTGCAAATATTGGAAAGAGTTGTTATGATAAGAATGTAATATGACTCATATCTTTGAGAAACAATTACCTTTTGTATAGCGATTCGCTGGAATAAGGGATGTCAGAAATGGCATCTCTTTTTTTGAAAAAAATTAAATTTATTTTCTGGAAAAATATACGAAAAATGTGGATAAACCACGTAAACAAGCCATTTGTAAGTGATTTTGTGGATATTTTAATTGATTTGCAATTATTTTAAACCTGTTTTAAACTAATTACTACAAAAGGAAATAGTTTATTCAAAGAAAAGGAGAAGTATTATGAGACGAAGAAGATTAACAATCGGACTTTTATCTATGATGATGGCCGCAAGTGTAGCTTTCGGTATTCAAGGAAATGATGTACATGCAGCAAGTAAAAAACTTTCTGTTAATAGAGTGTACGAAAACGCAACACGAATTAATGGTAAAACTAGAAAGAAAAATATTGTAAGAGTTAAGATTGGTAAGAAAACTTACAAAGCCAAAGCTAACAAAAAAGGAAAATTTACAGTTAAAATTCCTCGTGTTGCTGTCGGAAAGAAATACACTTTAAAATCCTACAAAGGAAAGAAAATTTACAAAACAAAAAAAGTATATGTGATTGCAAAGAAATTAAAGATCAATAGCTATACGCCAAATAGTAAATCTATTTCTGGTTATACCAGACCTTCTTATAAGGTTAAAGTAAAAATTGCTGGTAAAACTTATGTGAAAAAAGCAAGTGCAGTTACTGGATATTGGAAAGTAAAACCAGATAACAACAAAAAGATTGGGACAACTGTTTCTGTTAAGGTTGTAAATACAAAAGGTAAAACAGTGACAGAAACAAAGAAACATGTGCATGATTATAAGGCTGTTTACAAAACTGTGCATCATAATGAAGTCGGTCATTACGAGACTGTTGAAGTTCCAGCTTGGGATGAAACTGTGCAGAGAAGACATCAGGTTTGTTTTGTTTGTGGAAGAGATAAAACTCAGGATTTTATTGATAGTATTAATAATAAAACTTATCCACAATTGCCAAATGAATATTTTACAATTGATGATATGAAAGAACAAGGATGGACTGAAGAAGCTGGATGGCCTCATTATAATAGTGATTATGCAATTTATAAAGAAATGGGAGTCAATCCTGAAGATATGAAAGATGTACCTCCATTTGGAATGTATCTTGCCTCTGGAGGTTGGGATGGACATTGTGATGGACATAATTATGGTTCTCAGACTGTTGATGTAACAGTACATCATGAAGCAACAACGAAACAGGTATGGAAAGTGGATCAAAAATCATATGATGAAAAAGTTTTGGTCGGTTATAAATGTGATTGCGGTAGTGTAAAAGAATAAATAATAATTCAAATAATGAGAAGGCAGCAGCTTGCTTTATGGGCTGTTGCCTTTTTTGTTGCCTGATATATTCATAAATATATTGGGCAAAATATATAAAGTAAAAATAAAATGTGGGAGTGTTACACAAATATGAAACAAAACGATATAAATTATTGAAAAATATAACATTTTATGTTAGTATATTCCATGAAAGCAAGTATACAATCTTGCTTTGCAAAAATGAAAGTACATTGAAAATTTAATATACATATATACAAATCCATAAAGTTGCTCTTATAAAATTTTATGAGAGAGGTGATATGTTATGTATCGAAATAGGAATCCTTGTAAATAAAAAAGAAAGCAGATTGCGGCTGCTTTCTTTTTAATAAATATAAGATCATATTTTGGTGGACAGCTCAAATCGACTGTTCGCCAAAATATACAAAAAAAGTATAACATAAATCAAATATTTTGAAAAGTATTTGTAAGAACGATAAAAATAAGGAGAGCAATATTATGGATAAGTATAAGATCGTGGGAAAACTCCGTCAGTTGTTTTTTGGATCTATGGCTGTCGTTATGTCTGCAGGTGGTGTTGTTGCTACAAACATGGCAAATGCCTTTGCGGCGGATCAGTCATTGGATAACAATGTCGGGGTGGCCGCTCGAAAATTGCAGTATGATGATACGGAATCATATGTATCTAAAAATGTAAATAAAAAAGTAGTAACATCCGAAGCGGATAAGTCTACGAAAGAAATCAAAAATGATTTAACTGAAACCGGATATTCTATCCGATTAAAACAGTTGATCGCAGAACAGTCTAAAATCCCAAAGGATTGTACAATTGATACATTATGGGCAAAATACAAAGATGCATTTATTGCACAGTATTCAACTATTGTAAAATTGTACAATACAAGTGATGATGCAGATTATTATGTTGCGAATCTTTCCAGTGCAAAAATCAATGGAATGGGAAGTATTTATGATGCAGCATTTGTAAAAGGGACAAACAATGCAAATCCTGATGTGATCAAAGATATCAAGTTTGACAAGACAACAGGTCTTGCATATATTCCAAAAAGTTATTTTGAAAAGAATCCGAATGTTTTGATCACTGGACAGGTCATGTATGGTGGTTCTATCAAGAATCAGACGATCGCTATCGATACTACGGTTGAAAATGGTGGAGAAACGAAAAAACAGTCTGTAGAAGCTAATGCTTTTGATGTCACTGTCAAAGTTCCGATCACAACAAGCAAAAAGATCGCAGAAAAACTCAAATTGAGTGATTTTAAAGTCTTTTTAAATGGATCTGATACAGCAATGGATCTAAGCAAAGATGATACAGCGGTTTTTGATAAGAGTACTGGTGTCTTAGAACTTGCAGCATCTCCTGCAACTTTAACTTCTGTCAGAGTAGAAGTGAAAAAAGTAGGAGCTGTCAAATCTGTTGCACGTTTCTTTACAACAGATGTCAGTGCATCCGTGAAGAATCCGGATAAACTAAAGTTTGTTACAGACAAGAAAACAGGAAATCCGATCATCTTAGACCGTGTGGATCCAGCAAAGCTTCAGGACGGACAGGTGTTCGATTATAAATCTTCCATCCGTTACTTCTCAAAACTGAGTGATATGGAAGTTAATTATAATATGAAAGCAACTGCAGAAGCTCTCAGACATTCCATTAAATATCTGTATCTTCCAACCGGAAGCCAGAACAGTGGATGGTTCGATGTTTACGACAAAGGATCTGATTTTGGTGATCAGGATGGTGTTAATCAGAAAACAAACTTTGAAGATGTGACTTTTGGTATCGGTTTACCAAGCTCATCCTCTAAATACAAAGCAACTGCTTTAAATAAGAATAAAGCAAAGCTTGATTTTCATATGAATGGTTCTTTCGTAACGAAATACACAGGAGATGATGCAACTTACTCTAGCAAGCATATGTTTGCCGGCGAGTGTGCCCACATCACAAATCCAATGGGTAAAGCGAAAGATGGCAAAGATGCTAAGATCCGTTTATCTGTACTTCATGTAGACCTGAAAGACCAGTATGTTATCATCGGACTGAACACACAGGAGATCAATACACAGAGTGGTTTTGGTATCTACAAGTTGAAGTTTGAGTACAACAAATCCGGTAATGTGCAGGTCAAGAAAACATCAGCGAATCCTTCCATGACAAACGGAAGCGGATGTTATAGTTTTAAAGGAGCTACATTCGGAGTTTATAAAGACAAAGCTTGTACTGATAAAGTAACAACATTAACTGCCGATGAAAATGGTAATACTGACACAGACGAAATTGATGTGGGAGATTACTTTGTTAAAGAAATTAATCCACCTACAGGGTATGCGAAAAATGATCAGGCTTATCCCGTAAAAGTTACGGAAAAGAACGATGATGATAACCCTGCAGTTGTTACAATTCCAGATCAGCCAAAGGATGACCCTATCAACTTTGAAGTAAAAAAGGTAGACAAGGAAACAGGCGAAACTGTACAGGGAGATGCAAATCTTTCAGGTGCAGAGTTTACCGTAAAATTCTATAATAACTTCTATAATAGTGCTTCTGAATTACCGTCAAAAGCTACTAAAACATGGGTTCTTAAAACACAGAAAAACATGAAAGGAAATTATGTATTATCATTTGATGATAAATATAAAATTTCTGGTGATGATTTCTATAGAGATTCAGATGGAACACCAGTAGTTCCATGGGGAACATTGACGATCGAGGAAACTAAAGCTCCAGACGGATATAAAATCAAAGACAGTACCGTTTCTGTTAACGGGCAGGTCTTAAGTAATCGTATTTATTTCACAAGAGTCAGTGATAAAGATGGTGAACAGCCATCCAAAGTAGTTACAGACTTTACAGTTTCTGATCCAGCGAAGAAATATGGAATCCAGGTATGGAAAGTTGATAAAGAACTTGATAAGAGTGAAACCATCGGTGGAAAGGATCATAAGATCTCTGAAACCGGAACAACACTTGAAGGTGTTCAGTTCTCTATTATCAACCGAAGTGCAACAGCCATTAAATATGGTGATAAGACAGTGAATCCGGGAGAAGAAGTGACAAAGATCACAACTTCATGGAATTCTAATCTGAAAAAATATACAGCTCAGACTGATGAGAGAACATTACCTTATGGTACATATGGTGTTCAGGAAATTTCAAGCAGTCAGGGTTACAAAATGACAGATGGAACTGAAAAAACAGTTGTATGCCATGGTGCAGATGGAACAATGTATACGCCAGATTTGGATGCAAACTTAAAATTCCCGAACCAGGTAGTTCGAGGTGATTACTCTGTCAGAAAAAAATCTGATGAAGGAAAGAGTATCAGTGCAGCGTTCAAGGTAACAAATGAAGCGACTGGAGAAACCCACGTAATCGTAACAGATAAGAATGGAGAGTTTGATTCTACAGATAACAAACACTCTAAAAATACAAATGCCAATGACAAATTGTTAAAAGGCTATACAAAGGATACCGTTTTAAAATCTTCTGATTTTGATCTGGATGCCGGAGTATGGTTTGGACAGGGCGAAGATGGAAGTGTTGCAAAAGCCGATGATAGTTTAGGTGCTTTTTATTACGGAAAATACAAAATTGAAGAATTGCGTAGTGATAGTAATAAAGGACTGAAACTGATCAGTACAGACTTTACGATCACAAAAGATGGTAAAAAAATCAATGCCGGAACATTAACTGATGAATCAGAGCCAAGTATTGGTACAAAAGCAAAAGATGAAGCAACAGGAACAAATGTGGCTTCAGCGACAGATGATGTAACAATCATTGATACTGTTAATTATGAACACCTAGACAGAGGTAAATACAAGTTAACAGCAGTCTTAATGGATAAAGCGACAAAAGCAGCAATCCTTGATAAAGACGGCAAAGAAGTTACAGCATCCAAAGTATTTTCTAATACCACAAAAAGCGGAACAGTTGATGTTGAAATCAATATTAATGCAGCGGAATTATCATTAGCAGGTAAAGATGTTGTTGTATTTGAAACATTGACAAGTGAAGCAGACGGAACAACGATTGCTGTTCATCATGACATTAATGATGAAGGACAGACAATTAAATTCCCTGAAATCAAGACAAAAGCATCTGATGCAACAACAGGATCTAATATCGTTGAAGCAAAAGAAGATATGAAGATCAAGGATACTGTTTCTTATAAGAATCTGATCAAAGGAAAAACTTATACAATGATCGGTAAACTTATGGATAAAGAAACAGGAAAGGTTGTTCTTGATGATGATGGAAAAGAAGTAACAGCAAGTGTGAAATTTACAGCAGATGCTGAGGACGGAACAGTTGATGTAATCTTTGAATTCTCCGGAGTTAAAACAGCTGGTAAGAAGATTGTTGCATTTGAAACTCTTGAATATAAGGGTAAAGAATATGCAGTTCATGCAGATATCAACGATAATGATCAGACTGTTCTTATTCCAAAAGTAAGCACAACAGCGAGCGATAAGAATAATGGAACACACATGTCTTACGCAGGTAAGGATGTAACAATCGTTGATAAAGTTGAAGTGAAAAACATCGTTGCCGGAAGAGAATATACTCTGAAAGGTAAGGTAATGGATAAGAAAACAGGAAATCCATTATTAGTCGATGGAAAAGAAATTACTGCAGAAAAGACATTCAAAGCAAACGGAGAAAATGAAACCGTAGAACTTGAATTCACATTTGATGCAAGTGCATTAAAAGGAACAACCACTGTTGTCTTTGAAAACTTATATGAAGGAGAAAACGAGATCGGTACTCATGCAGATCTTGAAGATGAAGGACAGACAGTAGAGATTCCTGAAATCGGAACAACTTTAATCGGTAAAGACAGCCAGATTCATGTGATCAATGCAGACGAAAAGATCACACTGGTAGACACAGTTAAATACAAAGGTCTTGAAAAAGGTCGTGAGTATAAGGTTGATGGTGTTCTTTACGATAAAGAGACAAAGCAGCCACTTGAAATTGATGGAAAACAGGTAACAGCAAGTGCTACATTCACAGCAGAAGCAAGTGAAGGAAGTGTTGATGTTACATTTGAATTCAATGGAAGTGATCTCGCTGGTAAAACACTCGTAGCGTTTGAAGAAGCCTATGATGTAGAAACCAACACCTTAGTTGCTGATCATAAGGATATTGACGATGGTGAACAGACTGTCGTTGTACCAAAGATCGGTACTACATTAACTGATAAAGACGGAAACAAGACAGTAAACGCCGCAAAAGAAACTGTTTTAGTCGATACAGTGAAATATGAGAACTTAGAGGTTGGTAGAGAAGTTGAGTTAAAGGGTATCTTATATGATAAGAATACTCAGAAACCAATTATGATCGATGGCAAAGAAGTTACTGCAAGTGCTAAATTTACTCCGGAAGAAGCTTCTGGTACAGCACAGGTAGAATTTAAATTCGATGCCACAAGCATTGCTGGTAAAACAGCCGTGGCCTTTGAAGAAGCTTACGATGTTAAGACAGGAACATTGATCGGATCTCATAAGGACATTGATGATTCTGACCAGACAGTAAATTTCCCTGAATTACATACTACAGCAACAGATAAAGCCGACGGGGATCACACCGTTAATGCTGATAAGAAAGTCACTATTGTAGATACTGTGAAATATAAAAATGTAACACCAAACAAAGAACTGGAAGTTTCCGGTACCTTATATGATAAGGATACAAAGAAACCAGTCAAAGTGAATGGTAAAGAGGTTGCAGCAACAGCAAAATTCACTCCAAAAGAAGCAAACGGAGAAGTAAAGGTAAGCTTTACATTTGATGCAAGCAAACTTGGAGGATATTCACTTGTAGCATTTGAAAAGATGTTAGATGTTGAAACTGGAGCAGTGATCGGAACACATGAGGATATCACAGATAAAGATCAGACTGTAAAGGTTAAAGGAGTGAAGAAGACTCCAAAAACTACAAGTCATACATCTACACCTGGTAGTGGATCAAGTTCATCATCTGTAAAAACAGGTCAGAAATCCATCGTTCCAGTTGTAATCGGACTCATTGTAGTCGTAGTTGCCGGAGGAGCAGCATTTGTGATCCGTAAGAAACAGAAAGGTGACAAAGAGCAGTAGATACAGTAAGGCGTTAGCCGATGGAAGAAAGAGGGGGGAATAATCTCTCCTCTTTTTTACATTTATGAGGAATATTATGGATAACAAAAAATCAGACATTATAAATAAAAGAAAATATCATCATCCTAAAGCGGTTGTAAAAGGAAAAGATGGAAAAGTCATTAATATACTTGAGAACAACCATACAAAGGAGAAAAATAGTGAAAAAGAAATATGAATCACCAAGAGCAGTAGCCGATATCTTTTATCCGGAAGAATCTATCAGCAGCTGTTATAATATCGCATGTGAGTATGGAATTATGGGTGGAGAAAAAGGAATTCATGCCCCAAATGCCTTCACACTTGATGGCGTAACAATTCCAGGAGATCTTGGAGCTGACGACACGCATGGAAAACTAAGTGCTGGATCAGGATGCGGTTGGGCAGAAAATCAGATTGCAGAAGTAGATTCCAATGGAAAAGTAACAGCTTTAAAAGAAGTAAATGTAATGAACTATAAAATCTTAGATTGTGATGTGATTAAGCAAGATGGAGATACCGTATACTGGACTACGCAATCTGGAAAAAATCGATTATGGTCACATATGGGGAAAATCGGGTCTAAAAGCGGCAGCCATCTTAACATGTCATAAAGAAGGTGTTTTTATTGAAGTTAAAAAAGATATTATGGAATTTGTTGGTCCTGCTTATCATTGGATATGTTGGTATTTTAGCGTATCAGAATATCAGCCAATATCAAAGGTTTAAAGTAAATGGGCAATCTATGAATCCTACTTTAAAAGATGGACAGAAATTGATCATGAAGAAATTTCAGAAAAATGACAAGTTACATCGTGGAGATGTTGTGATCATTAAAGTGACATTAAAAGATAAAGAATATGATTTTATTAAAAGAGTGATCGCACTGCCAGGAGAACATTTAGAGATCAAAAACCATAAAGTTTATATTAATGGAAAATATCTGGAAGATGAAGGATCAACGATGGGCGAGGAAGATTGTGTGATTCCGGATGATTCTATTTATGTTATGGGAGATAACCGGGATCATTCTTTGGATTCAAGAAAACTTGGAACAATGAAGATTTCTAAAGTAGTTGCACGAAAAGTGATTCCAGAAAAGAAATTGTAGCTTGAAAAATATTCCAAAATCAGATATGATGAAGGTACTTAAAATCTGTACACTTATTAGGTACGAGAAGAGCATCCGTGATAAATGGGTGCTTTTCTTTTTGGGGAATAATTTATCTTTTTCCAGCAAGAAGACTCCGACCTCTAAGGAGATGAATTGCGTCTGTTGCCACTTGATATTGTATTTTAATTGTAGTATAATATATTTAATAAAATAATAAACAAATGATAAGATATAATAAATCGTTGAAGTAATTAAAATATACACATAGAAAACTAAGGGAAAAAGAGGGAGTGATATCGTGGCAAACAGAGCATATAAATTCAGAATATATCCCAATGATGAACAAAAGATCCTGCTTGCCAAGACTTTCGGCTGTGTCAGAATGGTGTATAACCATTGGCTCGATCGAAAGATCAGGCAGTATGAGGAGAACAAGACCAATGTAACATACACTGCCTGTGCAAAAGAAATGGCGGAAATGAAGAAAACGGAAGAATACGCATTTTTGCGAGAAGTCGACAGCATATCCTTACAACAATCGCTTCGGCACCTTGATACAGCATTTCAGAACTTTTTCAAACAACCGAAAACAGGATTTCCAAGATTCAAATCAAAAAAACGGAATAAAAACAGCTATTCCACGGTGTGCATCAATAGTAACATAACGATATCCAATGGATATCTGAAGCTGCCGAAGATTGGACAGGTCCGATTAAAACAGCACAGAGATGTTCCAAAGGAATACCGACTGAGATCAGTGACCATCAGTCAGACATCAAGTGGGAAATACTATGCAAGTATTCTGTTTGAGTATGAAGACCAGGTACAGGAAAAAGAGATAGAAACTTTTCTGGGGTTGGATTTTTCCATGCACGGATTATATCGTGACAGTAATGGCAACGAGCCTGCATATCCGAGGTATTACAGGAAAGCAGAGAAGAAATTAGCGAGAGAACAACGCAGACTTTCCAAAATGCAGAAAGGTTCGAACAATCGCAGGAAGCAAAGAATGAAGGTGGCAAAACTTCATGAAAAGGTTTGCAATCAGCGAAAAGACTTTCTGCATAAGCAGTCAAGGCAGATAGCCAATGCTTATGATTGTGTATGTGTGGAAGATCTGGATATGAAAGCAATGTCACAGTCACTGAAATTTGGAAAATCTGTTTCAGATAATGGATGGGGAATGTTTACAACCTTTTTGAAGTACAAACTTAAGGAACAGGGGAAAAAGCTTGTAAAAGTAGACAGATTTTTTGCGAGCAGCCAGATCTGTTCAGCTTGTGGTTACAAGAATATGAAAACGAAAGATCTTGCTCTCAGGCAGTGGGATTGTCCTCAGTGTGGAACCCATCATGACAGAGATATCAATGCAGCGATCAATATTAGAAACGAGGGAATGCGACTGGTAATGGCATAACTGTAATTCAACATACTCATATAACCGTGGGACACACGGGGTTAGCTCGCTGATGCTTAGCACACTGGTGCTATCGAACGAGAACCAAACCTGCCGAGGTTAGGGAAGCTCCAACCTCTATAGGTGGGAGAGGATGTCACATAAATTAGTAAAAATGGTTGATACTCCTAAATGATATCAAATTGGTATAAAATTGGTAACAAAATGGTAGTAAATTGGTATAGAAATGTTAGTGTAATCTTAAACTTAGTATGCTATAATATGAACAGTGAGAAAAAGGGTTCTCACTAATCTTTTTCCTGATTTGGAAAGAGGTTTTTATTAGAAAATTGAATATAGGGGCAGATTATGTCCATTTACGATAGAGATATTCAGAGAAATATCTCTATTTTTTTTGGATTAATTTTGTTCTAACATCAGTTTTCATTTTTATAGCATCCAACTCTAAAGATGATTTATCTGTGGAAGATAGGGTAGGTGATATAAAAATTTGTAACTTTATAATCTATTCATTTTTCATGAGGGAGGATAGTACAATGCGAAAGATTACAAGAAGTAAACATCCAGAAAAGCGTAGAAATACAAAATGGAATGCATCCGGGTCAACTCTTGCAATGAATCGTCAGGTTGTAGATACAGAAACAGTTGTTTATGCAATGATGTGTGCAATGATTGCAAGCTTGATTTTATCATCCATTTTACCAATGGTTTGTAATGCGGCCGGTGACTTTAGTTCACTTGCAAAGTCATTATCTACGATTGCATCAGACTTCTATACCAGTTTCGTTGCGAAAGCTATTAAATGGGGAGCTGGTCTTGCACTTGCTATTGCATTTGCATTACGTATCGGTGCACCTGGAAGTGAATTAGAACGTAGATTGCATGGATGGCCAATGAAAATCATTTTTGCTGTATTTGGAGTTGCAGTTGCTCCATCTGTGATCGAGATCATAAGTAAACAGTTATCTACTGCTGGCTTTTTCTCATTTACATTTAGCTAGAAAATATAAATAAGTTAACAAAATTCTTATCTTCCAAGGATTTTGAATACGCACGGAAGGGATCTTCTCTTCCGTGTTTTTATTTATGAGAGAGTTAGAAAATACGATAGCTCTAAAAAAGACATTTATTTAAGAAAGGAGGAGCTGTCAGGCAGAGTTTTTTAATGCTGTCCGTATTTTGGCAGCGGAGAACAATTGGATTGGATTTTAAACGGAATATTTAAAACATTTATTGGATGGATTACAAGTGTACTTGATATTTACTTTTCAGCAATTTTGGGTGCATTAGGTGTTAATTTAAGTGTGTTTGAAAGTGTGTTTCCTTTAGTAAAAAAATTGAGCATTGGAATCATGGCAATTGCATTAGGGGTTGCATTTTATATTTTTATCTTTCAAATTTCAAAAAATCTTAATCCATCATCAATTGATGAAGCAGAATCGCCATTGAGTTTGTTAGCATCTTTTGCGACTGCTATCTTTTCAGTATTGGCATACAAACCGTTATTAAATATTTTACTGTCATTTACTACAAGTTCTTTAACAGTTTTGCAATCAAGTAAACTTACAAAAATTCTAAAAAAAGGATTAGCATCTGACATGTTTGATTCATTTTATGATGCATTAGTAAAGACAAGTAGTAGTAAAAGCATCGTCGGAAAGGCTATAGATTCTGTAAAGAATACGGTTGGAAGTGTTGTCGGTACGCATATGCCAGAACAAATAGCTGCAATTATTTTAGTTGCATATATTTATTCTAAATTATATAAAATGACAAAAATTATGCTTCGAACATATGTTGGAGTTGGTATCTTGACCTACTTAGCACCGTTACCATTAGCATGTTTAAGTTCTCGTGCAACAAAAGGTGTTACAAAAGGATTTTTACAAATTTATATAGAACATCTGCTTAGCATCATTTTAAACTGTTGGTTTTTGCGAATTGTTTTAGATGGATTTGGTGCAATTAATTTTGATAGTCTATCAAAAATGCAATCAAGTATGTCAGGAATTCAAAAGATTATATCTGATATTATGACATCACCAGTAGAAAAGAAATTTACAACTTTCGCTGTGATTATTGTATGGAGTATGATGATTGGAGCATTTATAGATTACGCAGTGACTATTAATATCTACATCGAACGTATGACTGGTGTTGGTGGATTGTCTATAGTTCCAAATGGTCAATCTATTAATCCATTTAAAGATAATGTAGTGACAAAAGCTGCAACTGGAGCTGCAGCTGCAGTTGGTGGCTTAGCAGGATCAATTGCAGGCACACCTTTGAAATCTATGAAAAATATGGCTGGAAAAGCTTGGGAAGAAAAACTAAAAAGTGAAGTTCAGTCAGCGAAAGAAGGAAATGGATTTTTTGGATTTGGTGGATCAGGCATAAATCCTACGAATCCATCCCCTGGTCCAAATGATGGAAATCCGAATAATGGAAATCCTAACAATGGATCTGGTGGAGCTGCGATGGGTGGCTCTAAACCATTAAAACAAAATGCTATTGATGGGAAAAAATCAATGGAACCATTTTCGCCAGCTGTGGAAAATGCCAAACAGGCAGGAATGTATTCATTACTACATAAACCATTGTCTGGAAAAAATGCTAAAAAGCAAATGGCAGCTGCAATGAAAGATAAAAATGGATTTATGGACCCATATGGTGAAGGTAAAGAATACCTTGACAAATTAAAGAATGGTAAGAGCAAAGAAGATCAGAATAAACTTGATAACTCCTTAGTATTTGATGCCGGAAAAGATGGTATGCAGATCATGTCAGATATAGAATCTGACGGAAAAGGAAAAATTACAGCTACAATGAATGGAGAAAATATTGAATTATTTAATGATGATGCTCAGGGATCAGCAACAGAATCAGGAAATCTTGATGCCAGTGTAGATATTGGTGGACAAACTATGAATTACGATTCTAGCAAGTGCCCAACCTTCCATAAGATGATGGGTGGAATTACTTTTGATGAGTCAGAAATTGTATCAAGTGAAGCATCCAATAGTGGATCAATGGGTACAGTTGGCAATAGCACATCATCAGGAACATATACATCTTCTGAAACAGTATTTGGAGGTGCATCAAATGATGTATTAGGTAATGAATCAGTTGGAGGGTTTGGTAGTGGTTCAAATCATGCACATAGCAAATCATCCCTAGATGATATTAATTCTCGTATTTATAATCCAGGTAGCAGTCAAACATATGATGATTTCACTGTAGGTAATAATAATGCTTCATCTTCTGGTGGACCATTAGAATCATCAAAATCTGGACCAAAGCCTTCTTCTGATAATAAAGATGTAAATACTGATCAAAGTGACATTGAATTTTAACAAAGGAGGCTGATTATGGCGGAGAAAACGGAAAAGGTTGGAAATACGAAAGCAGCTGTCCAAGCAGCAAAAATTATACAGGGTGCAGCAACAGCTGGTTTACCAGGTGCGGCAATTGCGACTATTTCTGATCCAAAAGCAAGTTTTGCGTTAGTTAAGAAAATTTTAATTGCTGTAACGGTAATTATTATGCTTCCTACCATAATTATCAGTTCAATTCCTTCTTCTATTATTAATCTAATTTCAATTGATCAAACACAAGATTCGTCTTCATCTCAAGTATTTGAATCAAAATATGATGAATTTCTGACAGGGTTTCAAGAAGCCCTGTCAGATGATTTAAGTGAAGATATAGAGTGTAGAGAATTTAAAGCAAATGTCTGTGTATTAATATCTTATTATTCCATTTGGAAAGATAAAAAAATCATACCTATTTCAAGCAGTAAATTGGTATCCGATTTTAAAAAGAGAATAAAAAAAGCAGATCTTTTGCAGATTAATAAAAAGAAGAAAACCGCAACATATCGTGGTGATGATGCGTTTGCTAGGTATTTAAAGTTGTCAGATGACGAAATCGAACTTGGAAAAGCTCAAGGTTCTGTTTTAGCTTCCATTATTGGATTAAAAAATGATGGAAAAGTCACGATAGATCTTTCATCTGTTTCGGATGAAGATGGTAGTGAATATTTGGGAGTTTCCGGTGCCGGAAAAACATACAAGCTTAGTAAATCAGATTATGAGACATTATGTAAAATCGTTGCACAGGAATGTTCGGTTAGTTATGATGGAGCATTAGCTGTTGTAAGTCATATGTGTAATATGGCTGAATATGGAGTTCCATATTATCGAAAACGGGGACTTATGGGAACGGCTAAAAGTAGTTGGTATCAGGCGTATACAAGTGGAGCATATAAAAAACGGCACCCAGCCAATTTTGTAAAACGTGCTGTAAAAGATGCAATTAATGGGAAAAGAAATATTCCTCCTTATGTATTAGAATTTGCTGCCGCTGGATCGGTACCTAAAAACTGGAGAAATTTAGAGGGAGAGCGATATTATAAGCGAATTGGTGATAATGATTATTTCTATAATATTCATGACAAAGAAAAATTGAAAAAACAAACCAAGGCTTATGAGGCTGCCTTATCGGGCAGTGGATATAACGGAGCAGTTGTCTACTATAACCAAGGTGATTCTCCTTGGGCAGAGCATGTATTCAAATCGCGTTATGGTTCAAACAAAATTCGAATAGCTGGTTGTGGCCCGACTTCGATGGCAATCTGTATTTCAACAATTACCGGAAAGAAAGTTACTCCAATACAAACATGTGATTGGGGTGCTAAACAGGGATTATATATTCCTGGAGGTTGGCATCATAACTGTACATATAAAATAGCCAAACATTGGGGCTTAAAATGTGAAGGACTTGATCGCAACAAATCAAAATTAAAGAAAGCTTTAAAACAAGGTAAAATGGTGGTTGCTATTATGGGACCTGGTCATTTTACATCAAGAGGTCACTTTATTGTATTATATAGCATATCTAAAGATGGGAAAAAAGTAAAAGTGGCTGATTGCGGAGGGCGAGCAAGAAACAGGTATTGGGATATTGATACTGTGTTTAATGAATCGAAAACTTGCAATGATGCTCACTGTCCATTTTGGGCTATAAGTAAATAATTGATATTGTAGAGGAAATACATTTATTTTGTATTTCCTCTTTTTTCGGAGGAAATTTTTATGATGAATGTAAAAAAAATACGGATTTTATTTATTGTGATGGTAATCACAATGATTTCTATTGCAGCTTGTGCTTGTAATAGAAATGGAAAGAAGAAAAAGCAAGCAGCAACAACTACTACTGAAAGTAAATCAGTTTATGGAGATGCAGATGAGGAATATGAAGGAAAATTTGATAACAAAATGAGAGACAGTTATGGACATGTCTTTAAAACAGATATTCAAAATTAACAGGAGGTATTAAAATGGCAGAAGATAATAGAGATCAGTATGGTAGAAAAGATGAAAACCTTAAAATTTATCGAATTCCAATGAATTTTAAAATTGATGCGTCTGTTCTAGGATTTACAATTCAATGGAAACGCCTTTTTGAGTCATTGGCAGTCGGAGCTATCTGTTTTCTGACCGCATTAATGATAGGCGGCATGTTTTCGCTTGATGCGAAAATTATGCTTGGTATAGAGGCATTAGGTTTTATTGGTGGTACAGCAGCATCCATGGTTGGTATTAACGGGGTATCTTTATTGGATTACCTGTTAAGGATCTTTCATTTCTTTAAAGAGCGAAAGGTATATGGGCCTCCAGATGAAGAATATCGGGAACGATATGAATTGGAATTAGATAAAGAAAGAGTTAAAAATCAAAAAAATATTAATACAAAATTCGATGATGCAAATAGTAAAAGCAGCAAGAAAAAAAGAGGTGGTAAAAAAGAAAAAGTTGATAAAAAGGCTTTAAAAATGGAAAAGAAGAGAAAAGCCTATGAGAAAAAGATTAAAGAACAGATGATTCGTCAGGGTGAAGACCCAGTAAAAGTTGCTTCATTATATATAGAGCTTCCTAAAAATGATAAAAACAAAGAAAAACAACAACCGGACAGTTCTGAAAAGAAAGATTATCCGATTTATCGATTAGGGAGAAATATAAAAAAATCAATACAGACTCAGATGTCAAGATATCTCGGAAGTAGCAAAAATATTAGAGATCAAAAAATTATTGACGGATATGAAATTCCGACACCATTCACGACGGCAGTAGATATGATTCCAATCAAAAGTATCTCAAATGGAGTTATCATTACCAAAAATAATGACTTTGTAAAGATAATAGAAATCAATCCTGTGCGTTACGATTTAAAAACAAATCGTGAGAAAAACAAGATCATAGAAAATTTTGCCAAATATCTTAAAGTTGCACCTAAATCAATGCAGATTAAGTCGATTAGTGTGAATGCTGATCTTTCTGGAATTATTAAAGATTCAGAAGAAATTATCAGTATGGAAGATAATGAAAAATGTCGTGTTTTACAACAGGATGAAATTGAATATTTAAAACAGGTAAAATCACATTCTGTAACAAGACGCTATTACATCATCTATAAAGTCGAAAATGTAGCTAATACAGTAGATGAATCCATAAAAGCAATTAATGTCTTAAATGGTTACTATATGACAGCTCAGCACTATTTGTCCAATTGTGGGCTTAGTATTAATGAATATTCAAAAAACCATTCAGAGAACATGCTGTATAACTTGTATACTATGTTGCACAAAAATAGTCCTGTATCTTGTTATGATTATAAGATGCAGACCAGTGCCAGGTATCTGCAGGGAATTTCTGAACCAAAGGTATTAAGAAATGTTCCAATTGCAGATTTCTTTTCACCTGTGACTGTAAATGTTTCAAAACATAAATATGTAAAATTAGATGATACATATAAGGCATATTTTTATTTGTCTGGAGAAGAAGGATATCGAGAATCTGTATATGGAGACTGGATCACGAATCTGACCAATTATGATGATACGATAGATGTTGATATCTTCGTTCGTAGAGAAAATAAAGGTATTGTAAAACAACAGTTAGGTTTTGCATTGCGTAATAATAAGAGTTCTATTGAACATTTAAAAGATACTGATGTCAGCTATGATAAACGTGTTGGTCGATTAATGTCTACATATTATATTAAACAGCAGTTAGATGGCGAAGATTTTTATTATATGAGTATTCTAGTTACTTTATCCGCTAAAAGTGAAGAAGCATTAATGTTGAAGATCAAAGCATTTAAAGATGAAATGAAGTCAAAGGAAATGCAAGTATATGGATGTGAATTTATCGAAGATACTGCATTTTTAAATACGCTTCCATTAAATACACTTGATCCTAAATGGATTGAGCCAAACGCAAAAAGAAATGTTTTAACTATGGGATTATCAGCATGTTTTCCGTTCTTTTCTAATGAAATATCTGATGCAAAAGGAATTTATATTGGACTAAATAAGGAAGATGGCAGCACAATTCTTTTAGATCTGTTTAACAGATCATTATATAACAATGCAAATGTATGTGTATTGGGTGGATCTGGTTCCGGTAAAACATATCTGATTCAGTTGATAGCCATGAGATATCGAAAGAAACGAATGCCAACTTATGTTATTGCTCCATTAAAAGGGTTTGAATGGAAAAGAGCATGTCTTGAATTAGGTGGTACATTCATAGAGCTGTCAGAAACAAGTTCTAGCCACATTAATATCATGGATGTAAGAGTTAGAGATACGAGTGCAGATGCAATGATCGATAGTGTAACCGAAAATAAATCAGCTATGTTAGCAAAGATTTCTGTATTAAAAACATTCTTTTCCCTGCTTACAAGCAATCTATCTCCAGCAGAACAGGATGATCTTGAGGGGGAATTAGATATTGCATTAACTAAGGTGTATAGAAAATATGGAATCACAGAAGATAATGACTCTTTGTTCGATGAAAATGGAAATTATAAAGAAATGCCAATCCTTGGTGATGTATATGAAGAATGTCAGAAGGATGATTATGAATGTATGAGTCCATTGTTAAAACAGCTGAAAAAGTTTGTCTATGGTACTTATAAAGGATTTAATAATCGTACCAATGTTAATCTGGACAATCTGTATATCGTGTTTGATGTTTCCACGATCGGAGCTAAAAATTTACTGCCAATAGTTATGTTCATTGCAACGGATTTTGTGTGGAGTAAAGTTAAGGAGGATCGTACACAGGATAAAATCGTACTGCTTGACGAAGTTTGGAAGTTAATTAATACAAATGATACAGTAGCAGAATATGTTTTGGAACTCTATAAAACTATTCGTGGTTATGGTGGCGGTGTTGTTTGTGCTACACAGGATTTAACTGACTTTACAGCATTGAAAAATGGTATGTATGGAAATCGTATCTTATCCAACTCCAGTGCTAAGATTATTATGAAAATTCAGTCTGAAAATCTAAATGAGATTCGAAGAGTATTCTCTTTAACAGAAGATGAATTTGACAGTATTCTAGCTATGAAAAAAGGACAAGGTATCTTAATATCCAATCAGGATAATGTCATGATTAATGTTATGGCGAGTGAAAAAGAAGATCGCCTAATCACTACAGATGCAAGCAAACTAAGAGAGTATTATGGAGATTCCAAGCAGATAGAAAGAGAACAACAACGTAGAATTGCAGGATAAAAGAAAGGAATGTGATATTTATGATGAAACAGAGAGATTTTAAAATATCTCCTAGCCGTGGATTAAAAATACAGGAGACGATCAGCAATGAGCTGATTGGACGTTACAGACAGTTGTTAATGTCTCAATTATACAGCTGGTTTGATGAAGGGGATGGAAATGTTGTATATAGGGCGGTAACGAAGTTGCTAAAAAAAGGAGTATTTACAATTGTCCCAGATCCTAAAGATCAAGGAAGAGAACTGATCAAGGCAGCATTTTATAGTCAGGTATTAGATAAAGAAATGCTTGCAGCATTTTGGGCGTTAATTTTTCTACGGAATATAAAGGCAAATGATGATGTTGCCTTAGTAACACATTATCCGGATAAAGGTGATACCTGTGCAAAAATCAGTGCCTTCTTTGAAGATTCTGATGTGGAAACACAGATTCTATATTGTAAACAGGGATTTGAGAATCGAGATTATGCGGCAATTCAGTTTAATGAACCGGATGAAGAAGAGTATCTTCCAGATCGGTTTGTGATTATCGAAAATGAAGAACAGATTCCTCATATTCGCTTTTCGAATATTGTTGCGTATTTGATGGTAGAAGAAGATGGAACTGTTTCTGTAATTGATGCAGAAAATGAAGAATAATACAAAACATTATAAATATCACAAATTACTAATATTGTGCATGATGTGAAAATGCAAAAATATATGTAAAGTGTGTGATTTGTGTAAAATACACACATAAAACATTATAAATGTAGAAAATGTAGGTTTTATATCTTACAGATATTACATATCATGCACATTCTAGTATTTATTGCGATATTTGTGTGTTATTTATAGATAAAGAAATATATAAAAGGAGTAAGGCTATGAAAGTAAATGTTAAAGAAGTTGATATTTTTAAAAAAATGGGGAATGATGATGGGGATAGAGAGGGAAGATTACAACAAATGACACATCAGGCAAATCTAATTCTTCAAAAAGCGAATGATGAAAAGAGGGATTATTTGGTTCGAGCTTTAACAAAAAGTGTTGAAACAAATACTAAAATAAGAGGATTACTACAGACTTCCCTTAGTGAAACTGATCTTTCTTATTCTATTCAGATGGAAGATGCTTATACAATGGCTGTTCAAATGGTAAATGATCTAAGAAGAGTTATTCAAATTGGGGACGGTATTATCGTCAAAAATGGCGAAGCTAAGCGTTATGGACGTATAATTGAACCACTTGATGTTCCAGTTGAAATTCATTATATAAATGGTCTTTTCAAGATCCAGATTCCAACCCTTCCATCCAGAGGAATTAAGAAAGATTCTGACTTAAAAGCAATCGAGGATGCTGTACATAATGCTATTGAAAGGTTCTTTGAATATAATGTTGAAATAACGGCCCAAGCACGTAAATTTGCTGGTAAAAAGTATGTAGTTCATGAGCAATATGTACTGCCAGTAAGTGAAACAATTGATATTGACAGGATCGATTTTTCTAATATTATTGATATGTTATCTATAGAATTTTGCTATGGATATGATGATTCAGATTATCTACGAAAGCATGTTCAGACAGTAAAAAATTGGGGAACCAGAAGTTATGCGAACCTGTATATTGTCCTAGAAGATGAATATAAAGAAAAGCTTGAATGGATTGAAAGGGATCTGTAAAAGGGGGTACTTTTTGTAATTAAAGTGCATGATCATAATAAGAAAAAGAGGGTACTTTTCTGCTGTAAAAGGGGGTACTTTTCTGTTCTTAAACGGGGTACTTTTTACGTTAAAGGGGGTACTTTTCTGCCCTTAAAGGGGGTACTTTTTGTACAAAAACCGAAAAGCAGAAAAGTACCCCCTTTTAGTGCAAAAAAAATAATTAAAAATCCAGTAAAAATGCGGGTTTCAAGACTTTTAATATGCCGCCAAAGAATCGAAATACAGCCCTTACAGGTTCATAGCCTTTACATCATTAATCAACATAAGGAAAAGAGGGCGAAAGGCATGGGTTGAGAATAAAACGAAAACGGCAGCAAGAAAAATGGAAAATGGGGATGATAAGCAGGAAGGAAGGCGTGATAAATGACTGATACAGAAAAGAGAACAAGGAGAAAAAGAACGATGTCAATGATCGGGACAAAGGGGTATTTTCTCAAGATCATTGCAATGTCAGGGGCGATTGATCTGGAAGGGATCAGGATATTTTACCAGACTCATAATGGAAGAAGAGTTAAGGATAAGAACATGAAAATATTAAGGGAGAATGGATATATACAGAAGGCTGTCTTTAGAAGAAAAAGCTATTATCATCTCACTCAAAAAGGAAAAGATATTGTACTGGCAGGAGAGGTCAAGAATACCTTGGACTGCTCGGAATATCTGACAGGAAATGTTGTCACAAACATAATGCCGTTATCATACAAAGACAATAAAGATAAAGTGCAGCGATGTATTTACCAGGGGCGGATATTAGCCGAGATGTATCAAGGAAGGATACCGATATTCTGGACGGATAAAGAAGATATCTTTAAAAATGAGAAGAAAGTAAGATATGTTTTGGAGCAGAGGATGGAAGAGGCCGGCAGTAAGAAAGATACTTTGATGAATATGGCAGAATATGTATCCGCAGCGAAGCGAAGCGAGTTGGGATTGGATGATGATGCATGGGAGAGGCATGAATATGACAAGAGATATGGCCTCTATCTATACGGAAGAGAGGAAAAGAGTCTGGCAACATATTATCCTGTCATGGAGATAAAGAATCACAAGAATCCTGCATTAAAGCAGAGCCGGGCATTAGGATGTCTAGTAGTAAAGAAAAATGCACCGTATGCAATATATTATATGGATGATAATCTAATCCGTTGGAAACCAAAGGCAGAAGCAGATATGAGGAAATGGGTAGGAAATGCTTGCGAAAAGATATTTAAGGGAAGGTATCAGGGAGACAGTGAATTTGTCAGAGGATTATTCATCGTAAAAAACTACGAAGTTGTCTATCGAATGATCATGGAAGAAGAACAGAGCCGGATCAGAAGAAATATTACATTAGATAATCGAGTATACACGCAGAATCACTATACAACACTGGAAGATATGGAATTTTATTATAATCCTGAATTAAGTGTAAAGATCATAGATGAAATAGTGAAAAGATATGGAATAGAAAACCGTAATGGACGTTTTATATATAATGGGATGAGAGCATGGTTTGGCTTTCGTGTTTCATCTTTGGATATAGAACAGATGAAATCCGGATATGTTTTTTGTATGCGAAGCCAAGCGAAGCTGTATGAGGGATTGGGAATGTATCCAATAGAGATTAATGATATTGTGGCAGCAGTAAGAAATGCTTAATATTGTTGCAATAGGGGAATTATTTAAAACCTATTTAAGAAACTATAAAATCAAAAGTAGAGAAGAAGGAAGGAAAACAAAATGACGAAGATCGTTGATATTGAAGATATCAGAAAAAAGAAGGAGAAGAAAGAAATAGGAATTCCTATTGAGAATATCAATAAAAAGGAATTGAAAAGACGAGGTCATGAGATTGGAGACATTCTTGGATGTGATGAGAAAGGGGAAGAGATCTGTGTCCGAAAAGGAAAAGGGAACCTCTATGTAGACGGGGACATGGAAAAAGAACAATTGTTTGATTTTATGAGAAGTCAGATCTATCAGAACATACAAAGAGGAGATTCCATGGTGATCGTAGATCTCGGAAGCAGGATATATAAAAGAGAATTATGGATTTATCTAACAATTCATGGGTATCGGGTAGACAGTTACAATATGGACTGTATGACTGAATCTGACTGTTTTAACTGCTTGGATGGATTAGGAGCAGAGGATGAGGAACAGATCGTAATGATCGCAAATGACATCATTGATGACCAGGAATATAAGTTCATGACATATCCAGTAGAAACCGCTTGTAAGGCGTTGTTATCTGCGGTCATGCTTGCATCATTAACAGAAATGGAAGAATCGGACAGAAATATGCTGGAGATCGCAACGATCTTTCGACTAGGTGTTTCAAAAACAATGTTGGATAAGATTCTGTACGTGATGTTTGAAGAATTAGATGAAACGAGTTCAGCGAAGCAGTTATTTGCAATGTATAGCGAAGCAGAGGAAGGAATCAGGATGGAAGCCATTCAAAAGATTGGTAATGCATTGGCGGTATATGAAAAACGAGCGAATGGTAGCCTGTGTGATAATTTCCGTACAAACCGATACGACATGGAAATGCCTGTCAAAGAAAAGTCTGTATTGTTTATTGAATCTGGACAGCTTCCAGAAGATAAAGTGTTGTTCAGTGTATTTATGGAGAGGCTATATGATTCCATGTTAAAGAAAGCAGAGGAACGGCAGCAGGATGTCACAGTGATGTTGTTGGATTATCCGTATTATGGAGGAATCTGCGGACTGGAAAAATATATGGAAGAAGGTCCAGAGAAAGGAATCTGTACAACATTGTATGAGGATGATCGAAAGCTTGATGGAAGCGGCTATGCACCGCATCTGGTAGAACTGTATAGCCAGTGTGATATTTCAGTATGTATCAAAGATACAGAAATTCCTTTGTGCGAGATAGAAAAGTGCGAAAATCCGGTGACTGGGGAGTGTTCAAAGAGAAAAGATGGGTTATGCTACTATCCGGCTACAAGGAACCAGTGTAAGGAATTTATTATCGGATATGATCGTGACAAGGAAGAAGCAATGTTTGTAACAGGGTATCTTTACAATCCAGGGGATCATCCATATAAAATTCCGGAAAATGTAGAAGAACTTCTAACGATGTGGAGCGAAAGTAATTCAACGACAGCTGCCATAGACGAAGAAGAGGAAGAATTAATAAATAAGTGGGGCAAATTAATCTGTATTGATGTAGATGATCTAATTGAAATCAATGATCTGATCAAAAAAGATGGCTATGACGCAGAAGGATTTCAATTAGAAGAAGTGCCACACCCAAATGTATATTGCTTTGTTAATCATGAAAAGAAGCAGTGTTTCGATGTTGTGAGGTTTGCGGATGGTCCGTGGAATTTTTCTTATCTTGGATATGAAGGTATAGGGGATACTTCCGTATTGGTAAACAAGCCGGCGGATTCCATCAAGGAGGCAATTGAGAAGTATAAGGATGTTGCAGGACAATTTGTATAGTTTATATTAAAGTCAGAGAAAGACAGAGAACATTTTTAAAGTCTCTGTCTATTTTATTGGTCATGGACCAGAAATAAGGATTGTACATGATATTAAGTGGATATTATGGAGAGCTAATGAAAAATCATATCGTGTTTATTACAGATGGTAACATTAAATAGCATATAATAGAAATAAAAACAAGGAACAATTTATCCACCGATGAGTTGTTCCTTGTTTTTTTACAAGATAAATGTCTAAGAATTACAGTTATCATCTAAAACAGCGATTACTTAATCTTAAGCAGATTAAAGACTTAATATTATAATATAATCTAAATAAAAAAACTTGGTTTATAAAACATAATTTTTTATTGCAAAAGGAGATAAACTTAATCATTATTTCTAGCAGTGATCATTTTTGATCGCTGCTTTTTTCTTTGTCCAAATTTAAAGAACAAGTCCGTGTCAGAGGCGGAAGTTCCGGTCGGAACAGCAACTAATCAATCGAAGATTCCATAGAAGGAGGTCTAAAAGAATCTTCACAGGAACAGAAAGGAAGGACAAAGAACATGAAATTTAATGATCAAAAAGAAGTGGAGATCAAAAGTACAAAGAAAAAGGAGGAAAAATCAGAAGAAAAGAAAAAGTTGGCAGCAGGAGATGTTAAAGATGCTCTTGTTGGCGGTGTGAAAGGATTTTATACCGTAAAAGACAAAAAATTACGGAGAAAAAGAATCCTTCTCACAATAGGAGAATTGTTTCTGGTCTATATATCAGGAATGATCAGTGTGAGTTATCAACCGGCGAAGCTGTTTGGAGAAAAAGATTACAGTTTTTTTAATTGTATTGGATCATTTTTCTCATTTGTGGGAATCGCAATCTTCATCTTGTCTAATGTAGTGGCATATTTTGCGTTCCACTGGTTTCTTGAAAAATCAGGGCGTGGAGAAGATTATCGGATCAGTAAGAACGGAACTTACGGAACAGCAAAGTTATTAAATGACACAGAAGATGAAGCAGAAGCTTTAAAGAGGATTCCTATCGATCAGCTGGATGATCCGGAGATCGATGGAAACATTCTTGGATACATGGAAGATACGAAAGAAGTCATTGTGAAGGATGTTCATGGAAATGCTAACCGAAACATCGCGGTATGCGGAGGCCCTGGTACCGGTAAATCACGTACTCTGGTACGTAACATCATCTTCCAGTGTGTAAGACGTGGAGAGTCTATCTTTATCACGGACCCTAAAGGTGAAATGGCCGAAAGTATGGCAAAGTATCTGAAAAAGAATGATTATATCGTAAAATACTATAATCTAAAGAACTTTGAAGCTTCTGATTCCTTCAACTGTTTGCAGGGACTGAATAACGAAGAGGGACATGCTTTTATTAATGTACTTGCTGATATTATCATGAAGAATACAGCAAGTATGTCCGGATCTGGTGGAAACGCAAATGCGGTACTGAATCTTTTGATTGCATTGATGCTGTTCGTTGTAACAGAATTACCGGAAGAAAACCAGAACATGGTAGAACTCTATAATCTGATCACGTTAACAAATCCAAAAGTATTGGATGCGATCTTTGATGGATTGGATGCGACACATCCAGCAAAGAAACCATATTTGATCTATGCTCAGTCTTCTGAAAACTTCCGTTCCAATATTACAGCAGACGTTGCAACAAGACTGTTAGTATATGCTCAGGAAGGTGTTCAAAGTATTTCAATTCACGATGAGATCGATCTGACATTACCAGGAACAAAAAAATGTGCTTACTTTATCATTACACCGGATCAGAACTCTGCGTATGATTTCATGGCTTCATTATTTCAAGCGGTCGCTTATAATAAGCTCGTCAAATATGCAGATGATAAAGCAGAAGGTGGAATCTTACCAGTCAAAGTGCAGATGTTGTTAGATGAATTCCCAAATAGTGTGACGTGTTCCGCATCACAAAACGGTAGCAATAACCGACAAAAATGCGGCGTAATTGTATTTATTCAATATAAATCCGATTGCGAACTATATAACCAATTGTTTCAAATGATGGGGTAACGCCCGGAAGGGAACACGCTAAACCTTCGAATAGCGTCAAGTGATGTAGACATTTGAGGTTATAAGCTCGGAGAAGTCATATGAAGTATACCCTAACGTACAGACGAGGAAACATTTCCAGAGGTGGAGATTGTGTACGACAGTGTGGGCGGGGTTTTCCTATGGTTAGAATGACTTATGATAGTCTGACAAAGTTTCGAATGTACGGCTCTATAGGAATAACCTGTAGAAATGCAGGAGCATCAGATCAAATGATGTGTGTGCGAGGAAGAGTAAAATTTGTTTGTGCTGAAATTCCTTGTATGTTTACAGGACATACGTTTCATAAGAAATGCACACAGGGTTAAAGAAACGACCTAAGGGAAAACAATGCTAGGTTATATGGAACACGGAAAGCTGCGGACAAGAGAACTGGCTACACAGTGAAAAAGTATCTTGGTTATGACGAAAGGCAGCAAATGAAACTGCTGCTATAAGTATATTTATCGTAGTGAGAGCAGAGGCACAGTACCGATGAAACAGTGATAACAAGCTGCGGAGGGATAGCCTCAAGCCGGTATAAATAATATCGGTGGAACGCCGTATGACGGGAAACTGTCATGTACGGTGCGGGCCAGGGGAAAAATCCGAGATATTATCAGAGATTTACCTATTGGCATTTGGAGAAATCCCAGATTTTGGAAAGAAAATTTCAACAGTCCGAAGTCGTGGTATTGCAACAACCATTATCTTTCAGGCAATCACGCAGATGCAGAACCGATATCCGAATGGATTATGGGAAGAGATTCTTGCAGCCTGTGATACAAGCCTGTTCTTAGGATGTAATGACGAAACCAGTGCGAAATATTATTCTGAAAAGAGTGGTATTTCGACTATTGAAGTTGGTACAGAACAGAGATCCTTAAAAACGCTTCGAATCACGGATTACACACCAGAAGTACGTCAATCAGAAGGAGAAGGAAAGCGTTACGTGAATAATCCAGATGAATTACAGCGATTCAAATATAAAGATGAATTGATCTTCTGCAAAGGATTTAATGTATTCCGTTGTAATAAGTTTGATTATGAGCTTCATCCAGAAGCAAAGAAGTTAGAATATGAGAAAGCAATTGAGCATGTGCCGGAATGGAGAAAGAGAGAAGAACCATACCAGCTGTATGTTCTAAGATATATTCCTGGTACAGAAGCATTTGATCGAAAAGCATTTGCTGCAGCTACTGGAGATAACAAAGAACATACGATGAGCAGTTCTACATCAAAAGGAGCAAAAAAGAATACGATTAATAAACCGCATAAAAATAAGAAGAGCAAGAGAGGTTCCTCTTGGGCAAATGGCATTAGTGGCCAGCAGCAGATGAATTACAATTTAGACAAATCAGATGAAACAGAAGAAGTTACACCAACAATCTCAGATTCTGAAAATGATGCTATAAATACAAATGTTGATTTTAACGAGGCTGAAAATGGTGCAGAAAATGTAAATGATCAGACTCCAGATTTCGGGGATACTTCTGTAGAAGAAATGATGAATCAATATGGTTTATAGAATGTATTTCATGTATGTCAACTACCCACCACCTAAAGGTAGTGGACTTGTAACTGCCCAGTCGTAGTGACGGCGTAAGCCTCCGACCTTTAACCCCGATAAGTATTGCTACTTAAAGTGGCGTTACATCATAGGGTGGTTGACAACACCCTTTACAGCAAAGTTTACTCGGCTGTAACTGTATCAGGTACTTGGCTATCTTCAAGATGGTTGATTCCCATACGATACAGATTCATAGCTCCTATGCGGTCATCATTCGATTTATAGCCACAGTTTTTACAGCAAAACAGATGTATCTTCTTATTGCGGTTAGCCTTTTCAATGTGTCCACAGACAGGGCAACACTGGCTTGTATAAGCTGGATTAACCTTAATTACAGTAGACTGATTCTGTTTTGCCTTGTAAATAAGTTTCTGTTCAAGGTCATAGAAAGACCAAGACACAGATACATAACGGTCTTTCGTTCTAACACGCTCGGTAGCATTACGAATACCTGACAGATCTTCAAGAACAAACAATGTATGTTTTGGGTTGTTCTTCACGAGTGCCTTTGATACTTGATGATTTACATCCTGCATCCAACGGTTTTCTCGTGAACCAATAGCTTTCATTCTTCGTCTTGCAGATGGAGTCTGACGCATTTGAAGTTCTTTCCGAAGTTTTGAATAGTTGGCACGTTTCTGTTTAATAGCTTTGCCACTGACAAAACCCGACTTGTGTTTACTATCATAGGTGGTAACGACAAAGTTAATACCTCTGTCAATGCCTACAACATTACAGATGTCAGAAATATCACTTTCCTCGACATCATAGGTTACAGATATATGTAAAAAATACTTGTCATGTTTATTTACAAGCTTGGCAGTACCAAACTTATAAATTGTATGGTCAAAATATTTAGACATACCTTCAGCAAAATATGGCAGTTTTACACGACCACTCAAGGTGTTTACCGAAAAGCAGTTCTGTGTCAGAGAGTAATCTCTATTCCAAACAAGGTCATACTGAGGTTTCTTAAAAGATGGCTTAATCCACTTGGATTCGTTCTCAAGAACAGTTTTGTATTTGGCAATAACAGTCTTAAATACAGATTGAGCCATTTGCGATTTAAGTCCAAATCTTTCACGAAGCGTAGAATATAAAGCCTTGTTCAGAGAAAATTGCTTTAGGTCATGTGTACGGAATACATAATCTGAAACATAATTGCAAGCATCACTATATACAGACATGGTTTTATTAAGTAAAACTTTATCATCAGCCGTAGCGGATATTTGTATTTTGGCAGTAATGGTTATCTGTTCCATAAATGTACTCCTTTCATTAATATTTCACTAATAATAGTATATGATATTTATTAGTGAAAGTCAACGTATGGAAGTAAACTATGGATAATAGATATAATCGTCATAACAGACGAAAATACAGTCTCAAGGTACATATAGTATTAGTTACAAAATATCGCAAGCAATTACTTAAAGGTACTATTGCCGATGATGTAAAACAAAAGATTTTCGATATATGCAATTCTAATGGTTGGAATATTATTGCTATGGAAACTGACAAAGACCATGTATATTTTTTAGTAAGCTATGATGCAACGGACAGAGTATGTGACATTGTAAAAGCCGTTAAACAACAGATCATATATTATTTATGGCAAAAGTATTCAGATTTTCTGTCTGAACAGTACTGAAAGAAGAAAATCTTTTGGTCTGACGGCTATTTTGCTTGCAGCATAGGCGAAGTATCGTCAGCAACTATACAAAAGTACATCCAAAACCAAGGTTAATAGTTGTAAATTCATAAGACTCCTTCCACCTCCAAAGGGAAGTGGAAGGAGCCATGACATACGAAAGGATTTTAATTATGAACATAATCGGGACTGAGAAATCAGCCCTATTTTAAAATATACACAGTCCTCTTAAAAATGTGGGAGTATTACATAAATATGGAACAAAATTTTTAAAAAATAAGAAAAAAGTTGCAAAAAATGTGTAACGTGTTTATAATTATATATATCAAAAGGATATGTGCGTCAAAAACACATAGAAAAATGGAAGATAGGAGTTGTTAATTATGCCACCTGAAAAAGAGCAAGCAGTTCTCGTGCAACAAACGACTCAGAAAAAAGAATCAAACAAAAAGAAATCAAAGGATAAGAAAGATAAGTTGTTTCATGATACAAAGAAATTCTTACAAAGTTATCGAAGATTGGAATTATCCTTGAAATATTCTAAGGCGATGCAAACGAAACGTTTGGCCGCGAATGATATGAGTTTTGAATGGGAACTGCGAGATGACGAAATAGAATTTAATGATATGGTTTTGCAAGAAGCCATTTCAGCACTGCATTGTCTAAAACAGATGCCGGAGATGGGACGTGTATGGTATCATTTGCTACAAATGAAATATTTTGACGTTAGACCCTACAAAATGTCAGACGATGCGATCATCACAGCATTGCAAGAAGCTGGGTTATTTTCTGATATTTCTAAAACGACATTTTACAGATATCAAAAGAGTGCAATTCGTATGTATGGAGAAATTCTTTGGGGATCTCTCGATAAGAATTCTTCGGTATATAAGAAATTTGTAAAAATGATACATTCTCATGATCTTGAGAAACAGATATAGGTAAATATGTAAACTATATGATTCCAGTGGAACTATTTAATCATGATATAATTAATACTGGATTTTAGGACGATGTAAAGTGATATGATTACCAGTGGACAGTAATTATGAATATGATAACCGAAGGTGTTTTAGAACAAAGTAAAAACATATGATTCCAATGGGTCAAATTACATAGTGCGTAAAAATAAGAGAATAATCGAAATAACCTACAAAGGTAGGATCTGCAGTGTGGCAGAAAAGAACAATGAAAAAAGAAAGAGTGTGAGATACATGCTTTTTAAACGTTATAAATATTTAGAATTAGAAAAAACAAATATCGGAAATGATGAGCATAATTATTATGAAACGGTCTGGTATATCCGTGCTTATAATAATAAACGTGCTTATGATAATCGAAATAACACAGAAACATCAAAGAGTCTTGACAGTAATGGTAAGAAAAAAGAAAAAAAGAAATCGCGGATTATTGTAAAGATAATTCGAGATTCTTATGGTAATGTGACAAGAGTATTTGTAGAACCTAAAGCAAAAAAGAAAAAAGAAGTTGTCGAGATGGCAGCAGCGGCATATCAGTCATTGCTTGCAATGGAATGATGGTCAGCAGAAAAGTAATGATATTTACTGTAGGATTTTAAAATTGTGTAACGAGAATGTCTTTAAATATCAAATACAAGAGATGATTCCAGTGGACTATTCATACGATGGAAATCAACGGCTCGAGTTTTGGAACAGTGTAAAATTAGATGATTCCAGTGGCCATCCAGTAAATGTATAACTCTAAGTTTAGTTTTGGAACAGTGTAAAATTAGATGATTCCAGTGGTTAAGTGTCAGACCAGAACACTACAAAACTGTTTTGGAACAGTGTAAAATTAGATGATTCCAGTGGGTCAAATTACACAGCGAGTAAAAATAAGAAATAATCGAAACAACCTACAAAGGTAGGATCTGCCGAGTGGCAGTAGTGGAAATAATAGTTAGAGAGGAGTTGTAAAATGAGGAAAAATGTGAAGCGTACAATTGCTGTTTTAAGTGCTGTATGTATGCTTCCGTGTCCGCAGGTAGCAAATGTTGCCGTCATGGCACAAAATGTATCTGTTGGAAGTTCTATCGGAGCAAAGACATTGAAACAGTTTTTGCAAACATCAACGAATTTTGAAACTGCATCAGGGAAACGACAGGAAGTAAAAGAAAATAAGATAGAAGATTCATATGATATAACATATGGTGATTCTATTACTTTTTTTGTTTCTAAGACAAAAATACCTGATCAAGATCAAACAGATAATTCTGGTAATGAAGATGATCAGAAACAGGATGATGGGCAGAAAGATTCAGAAACAGATGTGATACCTGATTATGAGGTTCCAGATACTATTAATGGTTTTTCCTTTAATAAGGAAGAAACAGATGATGGATATCAACTTACATTTACTGCAAATGAAGCAATGAGAAGTGCTGCAATCAAGATCAAAGGGCAGGATGTCGTTTTGAAAACTAAAAAGAGAAAACTGACTGCAAAAGCATCCGTCAAGAATAAAGTCTATGATGGAACGACCAATGCAGAATACGAGTCCTCTCCAAGTATTCAAAACGTGTTGGATAGTGATGAAAATCAGTTTTATTTCCGTTATAAAAATCCAACCTTTGAAAAGAAAAATGTTGGAGAACAACAGGTTTCTCCAATTTCTATCAATTTATCAAGTGACAACTATGAAATTGATGATATCAGCGGACTGAAAGCAACGATTGAACAGAAAGAGATCACGACCAGTACGATCAAGATCAAGAGTAAAGTTTATGATGGTACAACAACTGCAGAGTATGCAAACAAAGTAACATTGCTCGGAGTAATATCCGGAGATGATGTACAATTAAATGTTCCAACACCATCATATGATACAAAAAATGTTGGAACTGACAAGAAGATCGTATTTGATGGTGATTTTTCAATTGAGGGTACAGACAGTGCCAATTACCGATTGAAAGAAATTTCAGAAGTAACAGGAACGATTGAGAAAGCGAAGCTTGTATATCGGGCGAAAGATCAAACCAGAAAATATGGCGAAGCAAATCCAAAACTTACTTATGAAGTAAAAGGTTTTGTTGCAGGTGATCAGCAAAGTGATTTTAACGATCCGACATTGACATTGGATGTTCCAAAACTTACGAGTTTAGGAAAACATGAGGGAGTTATTAAAATCTCAGGTGTGAACCTGCCAGAATATTATGATGTAACTTATGAAAGCGGAGATTTATACGTTGAAGCAAATGATATTCATGAAAATGAACATTATAAATTAACAAAGCCGGATGGAAAGAATGGTTGGTTTACGAAAAAGAATTTTGTGATTGAGCCAATTCAGGGAGAAACCAGTGGTTATGATCTGGTTTCAACATCCAAAGATGGACCATGGAAAAAAACACTTGCTTATACAGAAGATACAAAGAAAAAGAATGTTTCCTTTTATCTAAAAGATAGCAGCAATGGTGCAATTTCCAAAGTTGGAGAAGAGTCTTATAAGATTGATAAGACAGCTCCGAAAGTTGAGAATATTGCAATTGATTTTGTAAAAGGATACCAGAGTACAAAGAAATCTGGACCATTTAAATATTTCTTTGATACGATCGCAAAGATTGGAATTACATCTCATGATGATACCAGTGGAGTTGCAAGGATTGATTATCATACAGTAGATGAAGGAACACAATCAAAAGAAAAAACACAAGACGGTTCCAAAGCAACATTTGAGATCACTCCGAATTTCAAGGGTAACATTTATGCGAGAGCGATCGATGAAGCTGGAAATGTATCAGAAGAATACAAATCAGCCGGAACGATCCTAGAGAATAATGGAAAACACAGTACAACCAGTTCAATTCATATCTTACAGGAGACACAGGAAAAGAAATATTATAATCATGATATTTACCTTGGACTTCAAGCAGAAGATACTTATTCCGGAATTGGGAATATATCATATGAAGCCGGGGCAGTGAATTCTAAAGAATCTTCCTATGATGATATGAAGTATGAATATAAGAAGGATCATGTAAGGATTGATGCTTCTCAGAATAACAAAAACGGTGTAGAAGCTAAATTTACAATGGTGGATAACACCGGACATAAGAGTACGGTCCGAAAGAAATTCAACATTGATGTTTCCAAGCCGGAGATCACAATCTCTTATGACAATAATCAGTCTGAGGGAAAATACTTCAAAAAGAATCGAACAGCAACGATCACGATCAAAGAAAGGAACTTTGACAGTAATAAGACACTTGTTTACTTGACAAAAAATGGTGTAAAAACAAGATTGAAATCCAATTTTGTCAGTGATGGAGTATTACACAGCAGAGAAGATGGCAGTCAGTATTATATTTATCAAATGAATGTAGTATTTGATCAGGACGGTGAATATTCCTTAACAGCAGCAAGTACCGATCTTGCCGGAAACAAGAACCTTCCAGTAACTTATGTTGGTACTCATACAGACAGCTTTGTGATCGATAAAACAAAGCCTGTAGCGAAAATCTCCTTTGATAATAATTCTGTGAAGAATGAAAAATATTACAAAGCGGATCGAGTTGCAACCATTCGGGTAACAGAGAAAAATTTTAAAGAACTGAATGTCTCAACAAATGGAAAGAAAAGTGGATGGAGCAGTCATGGAAATGAACATGTGATGACTGTTACATTTAATGAAGATAAAGAATATCATCTTTCTATTGCAGGACAGGATCTTGCCGGAAATGTTTTAGAGAAACAAAGTGCAAAACCTTTTATCGTTGACAAGACAAAGCCTAAGATCGATCAGGTAACACCAAGTGATTCCAGTGCGAATACTGGAGCTGTTACTTGTGGATATACATTAACAGATAAGTACCTTGACAAAGGCAGTGATCAGCTAGTCGGAGAAATGAAAGGTCGTAAGTTTAAAGTAAATGAAAAACAGAAAGTGGAGAACGGATACAAAGTAACTTATCAGCAGATTCCAAATGCAATGGAAAATGATGATTATTATACATTCGTGATTCAGGCAGAAGATAAAGCCGGAAATATTTCAAAAAAATCCATTCACTTTACGGTTAATCGATATGGTTCTGTTTATCATTTATCATCTTATGCAAAATCTATTAACGGTACTTATGTAAAAGATGCTGATAAGATTGTCTTGGAAGAGATTAATCCAGATCAATTATCAGATTGCAATTTAAAAGTTGTAAGAGATAATGATCCGATTGCTTTGAAAAATGAAGATGCATCGATTGAGAAGAAACATGATAAGTGGTACAAAGTTACCTACACAGTCAATGCTTCGGCACTGAAAGAGGAAGGTACTTATCGTATCATTACATCTTCTAAGGATACGGCAAAGCATACATCTTCCAATGATATGTCAAAGAAAAAAGCGTCAATCAGTTTTGGGGTTGATACAACAAAACCAAACATCTTAATCTCAAACATTGAAGGTGGTAAGGTTTATGCCCAGGATGGAAGAACCGCAACAGTTCTTGTAAAAGACAACTTGCTGTTACAGAGTGCGAAAGTTTATGTCAATGATAATCTGATAAAGGAATACGATGAAAAAGTTCCTGAAAAGATTGACATTCCTCTGGATCAGAAAGATGAAGCTCAAAGCATTCATGTAATTGTGAAGGATGCCGCGGGAAATGAATCTGAAATTACGATGGATAACATTTATGTTACAACAAACCTATGGATCAGATTTATTCACAGTGTGCCGGCGATGGCAACTGCAGGTGGTGTATCACTTGCTGTGATTCTGGCAGCAGTTATCATCTTACGAAAGAAGATGAGAGCGAAACAGCTGATTGAAGATGATGAAAAATAAAATCAGTTGATTTCAAGAAGTTAATTCACTTTATCAAGATGTGCAGTTGGTTTTGAAACTGTGTAAAATCAGATGATTCCAAAGGTTTTCATTGATTCAAAGAAAACTCTTGGTTGTTTTAGAACTGTGTAAAATCAGATGATTCCAAAGGACCAGAACGTCAATTCGAAAAGATTTCTGTGTTTTAGAACTGTGTGAAATCAGATGATTCCAAAGGTAACAAATTATGGAACAAAATTGAACCCAAGTTTTAGAACTGTGTGAAATCAGATGATTCCAAAGGGCCAAATTACACAGTGAGTAAAAATAAGAATTTTATCGAATTAGTTTACTAAGGTAAAAGCTGTCGGCGATAGCAATTTATAAATTAAGGACTTAACTTTGTTCTTTTATTGAACATGAAAATAAAAAATATCGAAAAGAGGGGGAATCGAAAAGAGGGTGTAAACTTGATCATTGAAGTTTTAGAAAAAGACGTGATTCCAAAAGGAAATCGAAAGCTTTTAAATAGAAGAAACTTTTACAAACAGCATTTAACTTCTTTAGGTTTTTCTCATGTAAGAGGAAAATATGTGATACAACTGGATGATGAAAATGAGATTGAAACAATGAAAACATTACTTGAATCTTATCGGACAAAATACCAGAGTTATCCAAACAGTTATCTTCGTTCAGGAGATTACCGAAAGAAGTTTTTTGATAAAAATCGTCCAATCTTCAAAGATTATTATATATGTGCATACTGCGGAAGATTCTTAAAAAAGAAAGATGTAACAGTTGATCATATCATATCAATTAGAAAAGCTCAGAAATCAAAGATTTTGCAGTTTATTCTTCGATTGGTAAAGATCAACGACATTAATGATGAAAAGAATCTGACCACTTCATGTGAGACATGTAATAAGAAGAAAGGACAAAAATTAAGTTTATCTTATGTACTCCGAGGAATTCTCGGTAGAAAGTCGTGGTATTGGTTTATCTATTATATAGTCATAATTATTGTTTTGGTCATTGTAATTTTACAGATTGTCAATCCATGATGAAGAAGTGCATAATATCTTACTTATATTTTATACGAATCCAATAAAAGCAAGAACTGATATTTCTTGATTCCCTTGTGACTATGATACATTTATTGGGATTCGTAATTCAAAATAAAAGATATTGTAATCGCCCGTTGAATGCGGGATCTGTCAGGTGATAGAAAAGGGTATCTATTGTTTTTTATTTTGAAAGGAGGAGGTAGCTCATTACGTGCTACCAACACAAAGTATGAATCTGAAAAAAGTATTAAAAAAAGTGATGTACGCATGTATGTCCGCAGCAATGATTGCTGTTCCTACAGTGCCTGCTTACGCAGCTCAGAATGATGTTATTGATACAACAAGAACAGCATCATTAACAATTCACAAATACGACATGACAGCAGCGAAAAAAGGTGGAGTTAACTTAGATCAGTTTACTTCTACTGGAAAACAGGATGCAGCAGCAGAAGAAGCATTAAAGAATTATGCAATCAAAGGGGTAGAATTTAGTTACTTAAGAGTCGGTGATGTAGAACAGCAGTCTGAAAATGGAAAAGTTCAGATGATCTATGAATTACCAGATGCGTTACAGAAAATCATTGGATTAACAGATTCCGATGCAGCAAAAACAGAAGGTAGCAAAGATTACTTTACAAGCCAGATCATCAATGACAAACTGGCAAAAGCATTAGAAGATAATACAGCTACAAAAGATAAACTGGAAGATTATATGGGCAAAGGTGGAACAGCCATGGATCTTACAGATGCAAAAGGTGTAACAAAGAAAGACAAACTTCCTTTAGGTTTATATCTGATCGTTGAAACAAAAGTACCAGAAGATGTAACTTATACAACAAATCCTTGGTTCGTGCAGTTACCATCTACAGATTCAGAAGGTGACGACTGGTTCTACGATGTTGTATGTTATCCAAAAAACGAAACAGGTGTTCCTACATTAGACAAACGTGTGCGTAATAATCCTGACAAAGATAATGTAACAACAGCAAATCAGGATGCTTTAGCTGATTTCACACACGCAAGAGAAGAGTACACATATCAGAGTACAGTCACAGCATCCAAGGCAGAAAAACTGGATTATCAGTTTATTTCCAAACTGCCACATATCACATCAAGCACAACATATCTTTCTACTTATACATTCGATGATAAGATGGCTAAAGGTATGACATACAACAAAAATGCAGTGATCGCAATCTATGACAACAAAGATGCAGCAGATACAACAAACGTTAACAACGTTGACAAGAGCGGGGCAATCGCAGTATGGAAAACATCTGACACAGATCCTAAGTTCGCTGTAACTTATGGTAAATCTGGAGAAGATTCCACGATGAAGGTCGAAATGACAAAAGCCGGACTGAATGAGATCAACAAGAAATATTCTGACAAATATATCGTTGTTTACTACACAGCAGATGTCAATACAGATGATACAGTTGTTCTTGGTGATAAAGGTAACCCTAACGATGTGTCCTTAACATGGAAGAGAACATCTACAGATTACTGGGATATCTTAAAAGATAAATGTATCGTATACAGCTTTGGATATAACTTCACAAAGAAATTCTCTGACAGCAAGGGAGATGCAACAAAGGTTAAATTCGTGGTCCAGAACAAATCTGATAATTACTACTTAGTAGCAAGAGCAGACAAAGCCGGAGTATATCAGGTAACAGGTAAATCCGCTACAGAAGAAGGAGCTACACAGTTCAGTCCAGATGCAGCCGGAAAACTTGTGATCAACGGTATCGAAGCTGACAAATACGGATTTACGGAAACACACTCTGATGCAGGATATACACTGCTCAAGAAAGAGATCATTGTAAATATCACATCTACAAAAGCCAATATTACACCAACAGAAGCGAATATCACAGGAATCCAGTCCAAGAATGGAAATGATTCTACAGCAAACGATGGTGTGAAGAATGGTAAAGAACTTGCAAATGACGTAGCAGTTCAGACGATCAATGCATCTGCCACTGTGGATGATAAGAAAGCAACCATGAGTGCAAATGGAGAATCCACAAATGCGTTTGTCGATATGCAGGTAACAAACCAGAAACAGTTTTTACTGCCAATGACAGGTGGAGCAGGAAGTTACGCATTGATCATCGCAGGAGTTGTAATCGCTGGGTGTGGATTTATCATTATCAAAAAGAACCAGAAACGTAAAGAAGTTCAGTAAAAATTTTAAATAAATATTTTTTCCATAAAAGTTGAAGCTTGTAAGAATGACAAGAACTGTAAAGAGACAGTATGTAACTATTTATTTAGGATTAGGCAATTATTAATTGTCTGAAAGGAGAATATCATGGAAAAAAAATTTGCAAAAAAAATTGCTACATATGCAATGGCAGCAACTATGATCGGTGGAGCAGTTATTGGCTCAGGATCAACAGGCGTATTTGCTGCTGAAAAGTATCCATCTTCAGCAACAGCCAAATCAGCTTATAGTAAGGTAATGTCTAACACAGGCACAAATTACAAAAAATCATATGAAGATTACAAGAAGGCATATGAAGATTTCATGAATCAGTATATGCAGGCACCAACGGTTGAACAGGCTGTATTTGATCATGGATATATTTTCACAAATAATCTGTTAAGTATCAGCTTTACAGAAGTGAAATATGCAAAGTCTTATGATGTAATGATCAGCAAAGATGACAACTTTAAAGTAACGAAAACATACACAACAGAGAAACCTTTTTTGGGTGTATACACTAAGAACGATGATTTCCTTACACCTACATGGCACGGACGTTATGTAAAAGTAAGAGCTAATTATGGTTATGGAATCCATGGAAAATGGTCCGAGAAAAAAATGATTGGATGCGGAAAATTACATTTACATCAGGATTTCGTCAATGGTCCTTTTGACAATTAGATTGTAAAGATTGATTGTAAAATAAAACCCTGTCAAATTAATTTGACAGGGTATAGTAAAAAGATTATGAAACAAAAAATTATTCCAATACTGATTGTATTGTTTGGTTTTGCCTTATTATCTTATCCGTTTATCAGTAATTACATATTTGAAAAAAGTGCTGGATCAACGATTAAGTCTTATGAACAGCAGGAAAAAACATATGATCAGAAACAAAAAAATAAGGCATTTCAAGAAGCAAAAGAATATAACGAAGACCTGACGAAGTCGGCAGTTCAATTAACTGACCCTTTTAAGGCAAAAAAAAGCAATGGCGAAACGATGATTTATAACAATATCTTAAATCTTGATCATTCAGGAGTTATGGGATATTTAGAAATTCCTTGTATATCTGTAAATCTTCCTATTTATCATGGTACAGATGCAGAAATCTTGGAACGTGGAGTCGGACACCTCGCTGCATCTTCAATTCCGGTGGGAGGAAAGAGTACGCACAGCGTTTTGACTGGACATACTGGACTTAGTTCTGCAAAGTTATTTACAGATCTGACGGAAATGAAAAAAGAGGATCTGTTCTTTATTCATGTATTGGATCGAACCTTAGCTTATAAAGTGGATCAGATCTCTGTGGTAAGACCAGAGGATACAAGAAAACTCCAGATCGTCAAAGGAAAAGATTATGTGACACTGGTAACATGTACCCCATATGGAGTCAATGACCATCGTTTACTGGTACGGGGTGTCAGAACCAAGTATGTAAAGAAACAACGATCATCGATACGGCCAAGAAATCAGGATTCCCAGTGGATGGGAACTTATAAGCGGGCGATCGCAATTGGACTTGCAATCGTTATGGCACTGGTCTTATCGGGAAAAGTATATCAAAGGCTTCGAAGCAAAAAGACAGAAAAAATACGACAAAATGACAAAAAAGAAGGAGAGACGGAATGAAAAGAAAATTGATCAATTTATTAGGATTTATCTTAATGGGAATCGGAATTCTTACATTTCTCTCTCCTGATTTTTCTGCTTATAAACAACAAAAAGATGCAGATAAAGAGATCGATGCTTTTGAAGAAGAAGCAAAAGTTCCAAAAGATAAAGATCCGCTGTATCAAGAATCTTTAATATACAATCAAAAGATTTATCAAAGTGGACAAGGTGATCTAAAAGATGTTTGGAGTTATAAAGCAGCTCCGATTCGATTGAAAGATCAAAAAGAAAGCTTTGGATACATTAAGATTAAAAAGATGGATGTCAAACTTCCATTATATTTAGGAGCCACTTTGCAAAACATGAGAAAAGGTGCTGCGATCATGGGAGAAACATCCCTGCCGCTTGGTACAAAAAACAGCAACTGCGTGATCGCTGCACATCGTGGGTACGAAGGGATCCCGTATTTTCGTGAGATTGAGAGATTAAAAGTCGGAGATCGCGTGATCATAAAAAATCCATGGGAAAGACTGGATTACCGGGTTACAAAGATTAAAGTGATCGATCCATATGATATGGACAAGATTCTGATTCAAAAAGGGAAAGATATGGTCACACTTTTAACCTGTCATCCGTACCGAGGACATGGAAGATACCGGTATGTGGTGTACTGTATCAGAGACCACGGACAAAAGATCGTGGAGAAAAAGAACAGCACGATCAAAGACACACATTTTCAATCTTCCGAATGGGATATCCAAAGAGAAAAACTGTGTCATATGATAGGACTAGGGATCTTACTTATTTTTTGGATCATAATAATAAAAAATTGGAAAGGAACAATCAGGAAAGGAGGAAAAGCATGAAGAGGATAAAAAAGACCTTAAAAGGAAAAGGAAAGATCGTTGCCGCATTAGCAGTTGTGATATCTTTTGCTGCTGTCTTGGTATGGCATCAAATGCAAAATGCAAGTGCTCATAATCAGGAAAATCCCGGTTATAGTAGAACGTATACAAACGGATATGGAAGATTTTATGTAGATGGCCCAGGTAATAAAAGCAGTTGGCTAGAAGTGAAATTTTATTGTAGTGGTTTAGGGAAAAAAGTAACACAGGGAACATTTAATAATAAAGATCGATATGTTACATTCAGTGAAAATCAAGGAGGCGGTGGTGATTATGACCTCCATCTTGCATCATGGTCTGCTACAACATATAAAAATAATCATGGAAATTACACATCATTAGATGTAAAAATTCGTTATACAATTCCTGCACATGAGTATGAAAGTTGGCAATCACAAGATACCTCAAATGATTATTATGTAAAAACAACAGAAGGTTCTACTGGACACGAGAAATCAGAACATACGGTTTATCAAACATTACGTATTAGTGCATATTCTATTGGACTATCAACACATGGTGATAATAATGTTAGAGATTTTAATTGTAGTCGAACATTTCATATGGCCAAATCTCAATACAGTGTTTATTATAATGGAAATGGTGGAACAGGTGCAGATATATCTTGGAATTTTACAGATGGAGATAATTTTACATTTCCTACTGTATCAAGAAAAGGTTACACATTTGATAAATGGATTGATCAGGGAACGGGATGGGAATCTAGTACTGACTGGCTTGTATGTAGTGGTAATTACACAGAAATTGCTCAATGGACAGCTAATCAGTATAATGTATCTTTTGATGATAATGGAGCCGATTCTGGAAATGTTTCAGATAGTACAGCAACCTATGATAGTAACTTTACTCTTCCAGAAAGTGGATATAAAAAGAAAGGTTACAAGTTTTTGGGTTGGAGCACTGATGAAAACGCAACATCTCCTCAGTATACCGCAGGACAGTCTTTTACCTATCAAACAGACGGAGATACCGTATTTTATGCTGTATGGGCAAAAAGTGATTTCGAAGTAAAATTCCACGGAAACGGATCATCTGCTGCAGATTACACAGCAAATCTTACTTATAATAAATCCGTAAGTTTACCGAAAAATATATTTGAACGTCCAGGGTATACGTTCATTGGATGGGCTCAAAAAGAAGATGGTGATAAAGAAGTACCGGAAGAAGTGAAATATACCGATGGGCAGGCAGTGAAAGATCTGTGTGAACCGGGAGAAACATGCCATTTGTACGCTATCTGGAAAAAGAGCGATGGAAGTTTTGAGACGAAGAACATCATCCATGATGACAAGATGTTCTTAGGAGATGTGAATCTTACCGGACAGAATGGAACTGGATACAGCAATGCAAACATTGATTCCAAATCTGCACACATCGACAAAGAAGATGATCCGGGATATTTTACAGACCGTTATGGATCAAACAATAATTAAGTTTTGTTTTAGATCCATGGTTTTAGATAAAAGAAACAGGAGGAAGCCATACATGAAAAATAAGTTGAAAAAAAATCTGAAAAAGATCGGAACATTCTTCTTATCTTTGCTCACATTGTTTTCATCTCTCTTTGGCGGGTTAGCAGGAATGCCAACACCGATCACTAACGTCAGTGCCAAAGAAGGAACAGCAACAGTAAGCATGAGTAAAGCAAGAGGCAGTTTTGGGATCAGGGAACTTGGACGAGCGTCCAGTGAAGGCTTATGGAAGATCAAAGCCGGCGGAAAGCAGACATTTTGTCTTGATTCCGGAAAGAGCATGTGCAACGGAGATACCGTGGAGTATAAGACCGCTAATGCCGTGAAATATAGCAAAAAATCCATTGCAAAAGCGCTGACTCATTACGAGCAGGGTTCTAAGAGCGAGAAAAGCTTTATCTTAACACAGGCTTATATCTGGGCATGTGGAAAAGGAAAGAGCAAACAGACAACAGTCTATCAGGCAGGAAAAAACATTGATGGTGGATATTCCACATCTGACGCAAAAAAATTCTGCGATGCGATCGATAAGACTGGTCCGCAGGGAACAATCTATTATTATAAAGTAAAGAAATGTGTCAAAGGAAAAAAACATGATTCCCATCAGATGCTGTATCGATTAAATGACACTCCATATACGAAGCCTAAAACAGCTTCCATTGGTGCATCTAATAGTGATTCCAAGCCAAAAGAGATCAGTCTCCAGATCAAGAAAAGAGATGCTGACACAGGAGCTTTATTATCCGGAGCAACCTTCTTATTCTACTGTGACGGGGTCTATGTGGACAAAGCAACAACAGGAGATGATGGAGTTGCAAAGGTCACTTATAGCCGAGCGATCAGTGCATCCTATACCATTCCAAGGGAGGAAGAAAAGGTATATGTCACAAACTGGGATGAACTGTCTGAAAAACAGCAAAAAGAACAAACAGAAGTATTAAAGCGTTATAAATCCAAAGCTGCTGCGAAGAAAGCAGCGAATGCCGAAGCAAAAGCAAAAGTCAAAGCGTCCATAGAATCTCAGATGAATACGAAACATGTATGGACGGTTAAAGAAGGAACCGCACCTTTTGGACATCTGTTAAATGACACGACGCATACATTACAGGAAGGAAATGGGAAACGCAGCACACTGAAATTTGGGGATGTCTCAAATGGATGGAATCCAGTCAAGATTCATTTACATAAACAGTGTAACGTGGATTACGGAGCAGAAGCTTCTTTTGAAGGTGCGATCTATGGTATCTATGCAGAAGAAGATATCAAGGGTTCTGATAACAAAACGGTCCTTTATCCGGCCGGTACAGAAGTTGGAAGAATCACGACCGATAAGAATGGAGATGGCGTTTCCGGAGATCTTCATCCTGGAAAATATTATCTAAAAGAACTTGTACCACCAAAAGGATTCCGCATAACAGCAGAGAATGAAGCAGGCGGAAAGATCAAAGTCTATCTGAACAATACAGATGAAACAGTTGCTGCAAACGAAAAACCAACACAGGGAAAACTAAGTATCAAGAAATACTATGTCACAGGAAGTACAAAAGTCAAAGAACCGGATGCTGTCTTTGAGATCAAGAACATCAACGACGATGTTGTTGATACGATCACAACGGATTCTGAGGGTGTGGCAACAACAAAACTGCTGCCATATGGATCTTATACCATTCATCAGACAAAAGGAAAAGCAGGCTATGAGATGGCACAGGATATGACGAAGACGATCGAGAAAATGAACGATAATGGGACTCCGATCACTTATACGTTTGAATGTGAAAACAAGGAAAAGAAAGCCCGTATCTCTGTAATAAAGAAGTTAGTCATTGATGATGATGAGACAGGTACCCATCAGGAAAAAGAAGAAGTGAAAGCCAAGTTTGAGATCATCAACAAAGCAACAAAAAAAGTTGCCGATACGATCACAACGAATACGGAAGGATATGCGGAATCCAAAGAGCTGGATCCGGGAACATATTATGTTCATCAGATCGAAGGAACTCCAAACTATAAATTTAGTGAGGATTCCGCAGATATCAAGATCGAGGATGGGAATACAGGAAAATACAATCACAATGTTGTATTAAAGAACTATGGTTCCACAAAACTTCGTATCATCAAGAAGATGAGTAAGAATAAACGAAGCAAGGCAGAAGTTGGAGCTTCCTTTACGGTTCTGGATGCATCTTATACCAAAGATATTGAAAAACAGGATCTTGGAAATGCACAAAAAAGGATCGACTATATCAATTCCCTGGACAAAAAAGCAATCCTTGGAGAGATCGTAACGAACAAAGAGGGAAAAGCTGCCCTGATGTTAGACAAATACAGTAAGAAGAATGGGTTTGTCGTTATTCAGACCATGGGAGCTGACGGATATGATCTGATGGGAATCTACTATTCCAAAGATCATAACCCAAAGACGGAAAAAGGACAGGATGTTTATGAGATCGAGGCATCTGATCCATACTCTGATTCCGGATGGGTAGAAATCTACAAGCAAAAGAGAGTCGCAGCGGATGAATATGTACCAGAAGTCGGAGCGAAGTTTCAGTTAAAAGAAGCGGATGGACATGTCGTAGAAACACTGACGATCGGAAAGGACGGAAAAGCAAAGACCAGCGAAAAAGTAGCACTGGGAGCTTATATCCTGCATCAGGTAGCCGGTGAAAATGGCTGCACAAAAGAACAGGATAAGCATGACTGGATCGAAGATCAGGATATCGTCTTAACAAAAGACAACAAAAATAAGACTGTCAGCTATTCTTACGATGATAATGAAAAACCGATCGAAGTAGAACTTGTCAAACAATCCTCTGAAACAAAAAAACTGTTAAACGGAGCTGTCTACAAAGTCTATGACAGTGAAAAGAATCAGGTGGCAACATTAACAACAGGAACGACCTCTGACGGGAAAGCATCCTGCAGACTGCCATATGGAACTTATACAATCAAAGAAACAACTGCACCGGATGGTTACAATCTTGACACAGAACAAAGAACCTTTACCTTAAGTGAAAAGTCTGACAGTATCAAGATCAAATATGACAATGCCGGAAACGGAAAAGCAACCTTAAACGAGACAGATACACCAGTCATGGGTTCGATCTCCTTACAGAAGAAAGGAGAGTATCTGACAGGGCATGATGGAGATGTAGGATTCACATATGAAGATGATAACATCAACGGAGCTGTTTACGGCTTGTTTGCCAAAGAAGATATCACAAAAGATGATGGCACCGTTGTATGGAAAGCGGGAACAAAAATCGATGAAAAGACAACAAGCAAAGACGGACCAGTGATTTTCACAAGAACAGGCAGCGATGGAAAACAGACGACTAATTTCTATCAGGGCCACTATTATGTCAAAGAACTTTCCGGTCCAAACGGATATACCATTGATAAAGAAGAACATGAAGTCAATATCACATGGGATACGAAACCAGATGCTATGAACAACCTGAATAAAAACAATACAACGCCGGACGTGGAAGATCCAATGGGAAGTGGAGATGCGAAACCATCGACAGGGATCTATGTTCTGGAAGAGGGCGAAACTTTAAACAAAGAATTCGCCAATGCAGAGACGATCACATTTACATGGGAAAAGGCACCAGACGGAGTCCAGACAAAAGATGTTTCCCAAAACAAGGACGGAAGTGTTGTTTCGTGGAAAGATGGAAACAACTATTATGTATCCACACAGAGAGCTGGACAGGTCATTTACATGAACGCTGTATCAAGCAAGATGTTCTTAAACTGTACAGCATTGACAACGATCAAATTTAAAAACATTGATACTTCACAGACCGTGGATATGTCTGAGATGTTTGCCGGATGCGGAGCATTAAAAGAACTCGACTTATCAAGTTTCAACACATCCAATGTGGAAGATGTATCCAAGATGTTCTACGGATGCTCTGAACTAAAGACAACCTATACACAGGACCAGAAGTTACAGATCACGGATGATTACGTGGCAGCAAAAGGATTGCAGATCACAGCTTCTCCAAAAACAGACTTCATGTTAGGGGATAAATACAAAGCCAGTGATTTTGACTTCTCTATGCTCTATGATGATAATGGAGAGGAAACACTGGAAGATGTGACGGACGCAGATGTCAGCTTCAATCCAACCTATGCAGATATGTCTGGAAAACAGAAAGTTCAGATCAGCTTTAAATCATCCAGTAAATATGCAAAATACAAGACGATCGAAACAACAGTCAAAGTCATTGATCCGGATGATACGAGTGATGTATCCTTAGATACGGCAAAACATGTAAACATCGACCTGAACCTGACTGATAAGCTTCAGAAATACAGCATTCAGTTTATCAAAACAGATAACAAAGGAAATATGTTACCGGGTGCGAAGTTTGCATTAAAAGCAGCCTGTGAGATCGTGGACCGCAATGGAAAGACGATCTTTAGGAAAGGTGATACGATCGCAACAACCGTTTCCGGAGATGATCAGTTTGGTTATCTGGAATTCTTCGGACTGCCAACTGGTATTTATGCAAAAGACGGTGTTGGCAAAGAAATGTATACGGTGGAAGAGATCGAAGCACCACTTGGATATAATAAGTCCGATGAAAAGCTGACATTTGGTGGAGAAGTATTAAACAATACGGCTGCGGACTTTATCCATGATGTGGCATCCCAGGGAAATACCAATACCGATGAAACAACTTACAAACATGATTCCAAGACAATTGTCAACACTCCATCAGATTATGTGCAGGTGAAGAAGTACTGGATCGATGATAACAACTCAATGAACACAAGACCTGTATCAGTGACCATCAAGGCCGAAAATAAGAATACACATGAAGTGAAGACTTATGTTCTGAACAAAGATAACAACTGGGCAATGCAGACAGATATCAAGCGAGGCGAAGAAAAAAACTATACGTTTAGTGAAGTTTGCAATGCAGCAGGTTACGAAAGAGTTGATAAGTATTCTACTGGAACGTGGGATAGAAAAACCTATACTTTATCTTATACAAACAAATATGATAAAGGTGGAAGTGTAAAGCTTGTTGTCAAGAAAAACTGGAATGACAGTAATAACAGTGATGGTATCCGTCCGGATTCTGTTGTTGTGAGAGTTTATCAAAATGGTACAGATACAAAATTAAAAGCAACTTTAAATGCAAGCAATAACTGGACTGCAGAGTTTAATGATCTTCCTAAAATGGATGATCTTAGCGAAAAGTATGAATATGAAGTCAAGGAAGATTCATCCTCTGTTGTTAATGGAAATGCCAAGACGGGATATGAGATTGCTTATGAGGTGAAGGAATCTACAGATAAATCCAGTGATATCACAACGATCACAACCAATATCACAAACACACATAGTCCAGATTCAACGACCAGATCCATTCAGAAGAAATGGAGTGATAACAACGATTCCGATGGCATCCGCCCAGATTCTGTCAAGTTTAATCTTGTCGGAAACGGAAAAGTCGCAGATACAGTAACCTTGTCTGAAAAGAATGGATGGAAAGCAACATCCAAGCTCGTTCCAAAGAAAGAGAATGGAAAAGCGATCACTTATACATGGCAGGAAGTACAAGAAGGTGTGGTCACAGGAGAGAGTCAGATCGGATATAAGGCAACTTATACAACCGATAAGGATGATCCTGATACAACGATCGCAACCAATACCCATACACCGGGAAGAGGAAAGGTAACGATCACGAAAGAGATCGATCCATCTAACTTAAACATGGATATCGGAAGTGCGAAATTTACGTTTACACTGAAAGGAACCGATGCTTATGGAAAGAAACATACGTACAAGGAAGAGATTGAATTCAGCAAGGATGAAGTAGCAAAACAGTTAAAAGCTCATCCGGGAGAAAGGATCAAACTTTCTGCAACCTTCGATGATTTGATCTACGGTACTTATACATGCAGCGAGAGTGGTGGAGAGAAATACTTTAAGCTCCTGACACTTACATCTGACAGCACCAATGCAACGGTTGACCAGAGTAAAGGAACTGTAACATTTAAGATCGGACCAGAAGGAACTATGGGAAATGCGAAACTGACAGCAGATGCAACTTTCGTTAACCAGATGATCCGTGGATCCGTAAAATTAGTTAAGAAAGATTCCTCCGGAAAACGATTAAAAGGTGTGGAATTTACGATCGAAGATTCCGATGGAAACAAGATCGCAAGTGACATAACAAACGAAAATGGAGAGATTAAGTTTGATGGATTACTGCCGGATAAGTATAAGATCACAGAGACAAAGACACAGAGTGGTAAGACACTGTTAAAAGAACCGATCAATGTAACGATCCCAATGACAGTGACACAAAGCGAAGTGAACGATCAAAATATCGATGTGAGCAATGCGATCCATCAGGGAAATAACTATTATTTCTATCACTTAACTTATGAGGTGAGCAATGATTCCACACTTAACCTGCCATCAACTGGTGGATTCAGCAATATCAAGACTTACCTTCCACTGATCGGTGGATTCGTACTGATCTTAGCAGCAGGATTCTATTATCTGAAAAAGAAAAAGGGTATGAAAATCCTGAAGAAGAAAAAATAACAACCAATAATGATCTCACAGTCTTTGGGCTGTGGAATCATTTATCGATCAGGACAAAGGAAGAGTCCAGATACACGATTTAGTGATGTGTCTGGACTCTTTTTATTAGTTTAAAGATTGTCAAAACTTATTTGATATGAGAAAGATGAAAGATAAGAAAAAATATGCAACAAGATTCGATTGGGGAGAAATCCCTGGTCTTTTTTTTATTGAAAAATGTAGCCACAAAACTATTGACTTTTGTAGCTACACAACATATAATAAAGACAGTTAAAGGAATAAGAAAAAGAAAAGGAGGAAATCAAAATGAAAAAATACGATCTTAGCAAAATTATGAAAAGAGCATGGGAATATGTTAAAAAATTTAAAATGACGATTTCGTCCGGATTAAAAAGAGCATGGATGGAAGCAAAAAATGGATTAAAAGGAAGCCCAAAACAGATTGCATGGGCGAACGATATAAGAAACAGGGCGATTGATGTACTTAAATTAAACATTGCACGAGTAGAGAAACATAAAGATGTCTTTCCTATCGACATAGAAGTATATAAATCTGTACTGGTTGAAGTTGAAGAATATTTCACAACAGTTAATGAAGCAAAAGAAATTATTGATAAAAGAGACAGGTTGAGTCCAGATAACATATTAAACTACGCAGGAAATATAATTGCATGGAAAAGGAGATGCAGACATGAATAAATTCAAACATTACGGGAAAGACGTGTGGAGACAGGCGCTTTTTGAAACAAATTGGGTAGAGGAACTAAAGAAAAGTGGGTTAGAGTACACAGCACTTCCAGACCTTGAGCATGAAGTATATAAATATATTAATGATGGAAACGAGAGATATGCTTTGGTTTATTATCCAGACATTCCAGAGGAAGATTTACAGGAAGTGTATATAATAGAAAAGATCCCTGATGATCTTAGTTGGGATAATGTAATAGAAGATTACAGACAGCAGAGCAGAGGGCATGATCCAATGAAACTGCCAACACGAGCAAGGCTATTGTACGATGAAGCCGATCGCATAGCATATGAATGGGAAAAAGAAGATCCCGATTTTGCTAAAAACTTTTGGCATAGACCTACAGGATATATTGATCCTAAACGATTTAAGTCTGCTCTTACGTTGCTTGGAACAAGTATCGAAGAGTTAAAAGAAATGGATCATTCTGATACGCCAGAAATTGATGAACTGTAATAAATGAAGAGAAGAAAGGTTTAAATGGGTGAGTAATGAATAGTATATATCATTATACTTTGTCGACGGGACATATGAGGAGATCATTTGCCAGAGAGGTAAAAAAAGAAGTACGGGCCAGGGTGAGAGAACTTATTAAATTTGAAAGAAACGTTGCGTGTAATTACACAATTCCGTTCCTGGATGGGACAAAAATACATGTTGTAGCCAACGGATCTTTTTATTCTGCGACAATCACGGCAGAGGTCAAAGAGGAAAATGTTATACTACTGACAACAGTAGGCTGCAAAGATGAAACGGGATTACCACTTGCCATGAAAGCGATTGATAAAGCTCAAAAAGATTCAACAGGAAAAAAATTGAAAGGGTATCATCCAAAAATTCCGTTCATTGTAGATATTCCAACACAATATTGTATACTGATTGCGGACTGGTCTGGAGATTTTTGCAGGACATTAGCTTGGTCAATTTTTGACGACTCAGAAACATCAGAAGATTAATTTATAAAGAAGAAATCACAGGAGATTTATAAAATAAGGAGGTAAAATACTGAATATGAAAAAAATAGGACGCCCGACGGATGCTCCAAAAACAATTGTAAAAAGAGCGAGGATGTCGGAAGATGATATAAAAAAATTGCAAAAATGCTGTGACGTATTACACGTAACGGCATCAGATGCAATTAGAATGGGCATTCAGGAACTATATTATAATAAAGTTAGACACAAGCCCTAACTCAACACATGTTAATGTGTTTGAGATGGCAGGGATCGATCATTGGATCAATTAATGAGAAAATGCTGTTGTGAGAAATTTTCTGGAGGCAGAGGCTCTGGGATAGGTTATGTACATACAGAAACGAAAAGAATTTTACAGTTTGATCAACCTCATCCCGGGAATGAACTGTATAAATATCAAATAGAAAAAGTAATAAAATTTTTGCAAGATATTGGTGAATTGGAGAAAAGGTGATAAATATGAATTCAATGTTAGAGTATAAAGGATATCATGCTTCTGTGAAATATGATGCCGACGATAATATACTGGTAGGTGAAGTTTTTGGAATTACAGATTCTTTGAATTTCCATGGAACATCAATTAAGGAGTTAGAAAAAATGTTTCACAATAGTATTGATAATTATCTTGAATTATGTGAAAAAATAGGGAAAATACCAGAAAAGGAATTTAAAGGATCTTTTAATATTCGAATTTCACCAGAAGTCCATAAACAAATTGCTTTAGTCGCTGCACAAAAGGATATATCTTTAAACCAATATGTGGCTAATGTAATAGAAGAATCATTAAATCCGAAAAAAAATACAGAACAATTAATTATGTATTTCCCAAAAAAATGTGTAGGTGCATATTTTAAATTATCGAAACAACAAACTCAAAAAAAATATAAAAAAGATATTTCATGGAAAAAAGAAAAGGAGCAGTTTTGCCATGCAGAATAAAGAAATTGAAATTTTAAGTCACAAAATATCAGATATCCAAATATCTATAGATGATGATGTGAAAGAAAAATTTGAAATGCAAATTGATAGTAGATCTAAAATACGAGAACCAATTAATGATAATGATACAACATTATTATTAAATTTAGAATTAAATATAAACTCAAAAGATGAAATGCTTAATATTTCTATAATTAGTGATGTTATTTTTGACTTACATGCACTTTATAATGATTATGAAGAAATTGCAGAAAAAGAGCTTGTACCAATGGCAATGAAGGAAATATCATTTTCTTTAGACCAAATGCTATTAATAATGGGCTATTCTAAGTTAGATATAGCTAATAAATTAAATTTATAAAATAAGTTCGTCTATATTTTAGGTATTAGACAATTACAATTTAGAATAGTCATTTTAATATCCTATTGTTAGAAGCAGTTTCCAATTTGTCCTCCAGTGTCTTTTGACCTGGAGGATTTTTTTTAATATTTTTATATATTGTAGCTGTATAACTTGCAAACAGCTACATACTTGTGCTATAATAAGAGTATGAAAAGAGAATATAAAGTTACAAAAACAACAACATCACTGATCAAGTATCATTTCGTTTTTTGCCCAAAGTATCGAAGAAAGATATTTCTGATCCCTGGGGTAGAAGAACGAATGAAAGAATTGACAAAGGAACAGTGTGAAAAGGATCAGATCGAGATTCTTGAGATGAAATGTGATGTGGATCATGTATATTTATATGTAAGAGCATATCCACAGACAACAATAACAAGGATCATGGGGAGCATCAGAGAGTACACATCAAAAATATTAAGAAAGGAATTTAAAGAACTATCAAAAATGAGTTCTCTTTGGACTAGATCTTATTTTGTTAGCACAGAAGATTTTATTAGTCTGGATACGATCAAATGGTATGTTGAGCAGCAAAAAACTAGAGGGTAAGTAAAATTGGAGGTAGATTATGAGTAAAGTAAAAAAAGGAAAACGAGTGGCAGCAGCTGCGATGGCTGTTGCGTTATCTATGGCTACGATAACGACTGGTGTGTTACCGAACACAACGGTTCATGTACATGCAGAAGAAGATGGAAGTGTATATAAAAAGATTGCTGATTCAAGCGTAGATGGATTCTATTACGAGCAAAATGTATGGGGATATATACAATGTACAACAGACAAAACATTGGAATATTCTTCTTATGATGAAATGATAAAAAAACTTTCAGCAATTACAAAAAAAATCGTTCAGGAAAATGCTTATGATCGGTATAGTTTTAGTTTTCCTATAAAGATCAGTTCTGCTGCAAAGGATGAAAGATTTGAAAATGATCAAGTTAATAAAGATTTGGAGAATGAAGTATATAAAGAAGAAACAGGAGATCCAAAAGGCGGACATACAATGGCTTCTATGGGTGGTGGATTAACTAATATTTATGATATAACCTATTCAGAGTCTGAAAAAGCATATATAGGTGAAGTCACTGGAAGTGGCGGATATGGTTCCAAAAAAGAGCGATATGATCAAGCCGTTAAGAAGCTGAATGAAATTATTAAAAATCTGAATTTAGATGGAAAATCTGATTATGAAAAATTTAAAGCGGTCACAAACTGGATTGTTTCAAATGTGCGATATGATGAAGATAACGAAACAAAATACCAACACGATTTAACTGGAGCCGTTTTAGAAGGATTGGCAGTTTGTGATGGGTATGCAGGGACTTTTTATTATATGGCAAATGCTGTAGGTTTAAATGCTTTGTTTGAAGATGGCATAACAAACAGTAATAGAATTCGACATGCATGGAATCTGGTTGAAATAGACGGTACTTACTACTATGCAGATCCTACAAATGCTTATTTTAAAAAGGATGGAGAACCTGGGAAAGAACTGCTGCCGGGTCAAAAATATTTATTCAGTCTTTATACTCCAGATGATACTACAATTGAGAATACTTACAAAAATATATCACAGGATGACTACTTGAAAGAACATTCTGTATGTAAAGGAAAACATGAACTTGGCACTGCCGAAAAAAGCAAGGGAGCAACATGCATAACGGCAGGATATACAAGTCATAAATGTACTGTACCAGGATGTAACTATGAAGAATATGAATGGATTGAACCGTTAGGACATGAATGGAGTAAGGAAGGGACTGTAACACAGGAACAATCCTGCGAAAATCCTGAAATTACAACATATAAATGTGAGAGAACAGATATATGGCCAGCATGTAAGGCAACAAAACAGGTAGAAACCAAACCCGCACTTGGTCATACATGGGATGAAGGGAAGATTACAAAAGAAGCTACCTGTTCCGAAACAGGAGTTAAGACTTATACCTGTAGTCGCTGCGGTGGAACAAAGACCGAAGAGATCCCAAAAACAAAACATGACTATGAAGAGCATGTAGTAAAAGCTCCTACTTGCACAGAAAAAGGTATCAGCTACTACGTATGTAAAAACTGTGGACTTACAACATCCAGACGACAGACACCTGCGACTGGTCATATCCACACAGAAGTACGGAATCAAAAGGATGCAACATATAAGGAAAATGGGTACACCGGAGATACTTACTGCAAAGATTGTGGTAAGAAACTGGAAACAGGAACCGTAATCCCAAAACTGGTAGAGAAAGAACATGATTACGGCGAATGGGTTCTTGATCAGGCTCCAACGTGCAAAAAATACGGAGCAAGACACAGAATCTGCAAGAACTGCGGAGATCGAGAAGTCGATGTGCTTGATAAGGTCGATCATACATGGGAACTTGTTTCAACAACACCTGCTACATGCACCATTGGAGAAATCCAACATTATAAGTGCAGCGTTTGTGGAGAGACAAAAGATGTGACATTAAGTAATCCATTAGGAGAACATTCCTGGGATAACGGAAAGGTAACCAAAAAAGCTACCTGTACGGAAGATGGAGAAAAGACTTATACCTGTACTGTCTGCAATACGACAAAAACGGAAGTCATTCCAGCAACAGGACATCAGCACAAAGAAGTAAGAAACGCAAAGAAAGCTACCTGTACCGAAGATGGCTATACAGGAGATACTTACTGCAAGGACTGCGGAGAAAAGCTAGAAGCAGGTTCTGTGATCAAAAAGCTTGGTCACACATGGGATAACGGAGTGATTACAAAAGAAGCTACAGAAACAGAAGAGGGTATCAAAACTTATACCTGTAAGACATGTGGTGAAACAAAAACAGAAAAGATTCCAGTTGCATCCCACCATTGGGATCAGGGAACGATCACAAAGAAAGCAACTTGTACAGAAAATGGAGAGAAAACGTATCATTGTACCGATGAAGGATGTGATAAAACATGGATCGAAACGATTCCTGCCACTGGACATTCTTGGGATAGTGGAAAAGTAACCGAAGCTGCGACCTGTAAGAAAGAAGGAACAAAGACCTATACTTGTAAGAACTGTGGAGAGACAAAGACAGAATCCATTCCAAAAACAGAACATCAGTGGGATAACGGTAAAGTGACAAAAGAAGCTACCTGCAAAGAAGAAGGAAGCAAAACCTATACCTGCAGCATTTGTGGTGACACGAAAACAGAAGCAATTCCAAAGAAAGACCACACATGGGATGAAGGAAAGGTAACCAAAAAAGCAACCTGCACCGAAGATGGTTTAAAAGTCTACACATGTAGGGTTTGTGCTGAAACCAAAGAAGAAGTGTTAAAGGCAACAGGGCATCAGCATACAGAACTCCGCAATGAAAAGAAAGCGACCTGTACGGAAGAAGGTTACACAGGAGATACTTACTGTACCGACTGCGGCGAGCTGATCAAAAAAGGTTCTGTGACAGAAAAAGCCAATCATAACTGGCAGTTAACAAAAGAAGAAAAGGCTACTTGTGAAAAAGATGGTTCTAAGACATACACTTGTGCAGATTGCAAAGAAACAAAGACAGAAACGATTCCTACCACTGGACACAAGTTTGGTGATTGGCAGACCGTAACAACACAAAGCGTCTTTACTGGCGGGGTACAGAAACGAATTTGTAGTATCTGTGGAAAAGAAGAAACCAGAAATGTGGGCAATCAGCTGAAAGCTACGATCAAAACCAATGCATCATCCTTAAAGCTGAAACGCAAACAGGCAACAAAGAAATTTGTGGTAAGTGGACTTGCAGCGGGAGATTCTGTAAAATCTTGGACAAGCAGCAATCAGAAGATTGTAAAAGTTTTCGGAAGTAGAAACGGAGCGTGTACGATCAAAGCAGGAAATAAGACTGGAAAAGCTAAGATCACGATTACACTGGCATCAGGACTGAAAAAGACGATCAATGTAACCGTTCAGAAAAATGCGGTTGCTTGTACATCCATTAAAAATGTACCAAAGAAGCTGATATTAAACAGAAAGAAATCTTATCAGCTAAGACCAGTGATCAATCCGATTACATGTACTTCTAAGGCTAAATATAAGACATCTAACAAAAAGATCGTAAAAGTGACATCAAGAGGAAAAATCACAGCTGTAAAGAAAGGGAAAGCAAAGATCACAGTTATGGTAGGCAAAAAGAAATTTGTATGCACTGTAACAATCAAATAAGGACTATTTGCCGAGTAGTTCACGAAAATAGAGCACCAGAGATATCCACAGTCAATTTGACTGTGGATATCCAACAAAGGAGAATAATTTTTATGAAAACAATAAAGTACCTCACAGTATTTTGCATGATGATATGTATGATCATGCAATTAAATATAAATGTTTCAGCAAATGAAAATAATATATGTTATGTCGCTCACAGAGGATATACGAAATATGCACCAGAGAATTCAATTCCTGCATTCGAAGCCGCAGGAAAAGAAGGTTTTCAAGCAGTTGAGTGTGACATTCATGAAACTGCTAAGGATAAAAAGGGAAAACGTAGATTTGTGATCATGCATGATCAAACATTAAATCGTATGTGTGGATTATCTGGAAAAAATATATATCAAAAGAAATTAACATATCAAAAGATTCGAAACAAATATTATATCAAAACAGGAAACAATATTGAATCATATACAAAAAAACAATTAAGGATACCGTCTCTTGAGGAGTATTTGAATATTTGTAAAAGATATCATATGAAGCCCGTAATTGAAATCAAGCAAAAGATGAAAAAAGATACGATCAAACGACTGTATCAAAGTCTAAAAAAAGCAAAAATGCAAAATCAGGCAGTCGTTACTTGTAAATACAAACAACAGCTTACTTATATGAGAAAATACGCACGTAAAATGCCATTAGAATATGTTAGACATGATTTTACTCAGAATGATCTCTCATGGATGAAGAAATATCATATTAATGTAAGTATTAATAAAAATATCTTGTCGGATGATATGATCCAGTTATTTGAAACAAATAATATAAAGATTAATATCTGGACAATCAATAATAAAGATCAATTATATAATTTTACCAACAAAGGAATAAAAATTGTAACAAGTGATGATGCTTTGTGGAAAGAGTAAGAAGGATGATTCCACAGTCTTTTGGCTGTGGGACTTTTTTTAAAAAATTCTTTTGGTACAAAGAGATTAATTTTATTGCACAAAAATAAAATTAATGATAAACTGTAAATGAACTGATCATGGTTCATCTGATAATTTATACGTTTATTAAAAACAACCAATAAAAACAGTCACATTCCCAAATGTTATGGCAGTGTGACTCTTTTATTGCAATGATATAAAGGAGTCTGTTGATAATGTTGCGTACAATCGAAATGTACACAAATGAATATAAAGAAACAACAAAAAAGGAAATCCGAAAGAAAAAAGGACAGTTTTTTACACCGGCAGAGGTTTCAATGAGAATGGCTGCTGTAGAAAATAAATACCCGAAGAATCAATTGATAAGGGTATTAGATCCAGGAGCAGGAAACGGTATTTTGTCTTTTGCTGTGATTGATAAATTACTAAGAAGTGGGTATAAATGGCTTGATATTACACTGATTGAAACAGATACAGAGATTTTGCCAGTCTTAGAATATACAATCACCAAAATTAGACAAATCTGTGAATCATATCATGCAGAATGTACTATCCATTATATTGATCAAAATTTCGTGTTATGGGAATCCTCCCGTTTATATGATATCGTCATATGCAATCCTCCATATATGAAAGTAAGAAAAGATTCTATCGAAGCAACGGCAATGAAGGCATATGTATATGGACAGCCTAACCTATATGGATTGTTTATGGCAAAAGCAGTAGAATTATTGCGTGATAATGGACAGTACATTTTTATTACTCCCCGTTCGTGGACTTCTGGAAAATATTTTACGAAAGTACGGAGCTTCTTACAAAAAGAATTGAACATAAAAGAAATCGACCTTTTTTCAAGTCGTGATGAAGTTTTTCAGGGAGAGAAAGTTCTTCAGGAGACAATGATCTTATATGGAGAAAAAGGACAGATTCAAAATGAGAAAATTAAAATTAATATTCTTAAAGACGGAACTTTAGATATAGGAAACAGTTTTTGGGCAGCAGCAGATCAAATTAAGTTTAAAGGATCAGAACAATATCTGCTTTTACCAGAAAATGAAAATGATCTTAAAATTATAGATATAATGTCTGATATGACAGATTCTTTTGAGTCCAGTGGATATCACTTCAAAACGGGACCAGTTGTAGAATTTCGAAATTTAGATCATATTCATAAAATATATCAAACTGGAGATATCCCAATGTATCGTTCGATACATATACAAAATGGAACTCTGCAGTTTCCTGCCGATACTCAAAAAGCACAGTATGTTAGTGCGGATGAAGAATCCTTGTTGATCCCAAAGCAAAATACTATTTTAGTTCGTCGGTTGAGTATGAAAGAAGATTTAAAACGTATTCAGGCTTGCAAATATTTTGCAGATGAAAATACAGACTTAAATACAGAATTTATGACTGTTGAAAATCATGTAAATTATCTAACACGTAAAGATGGTACGGAAATGACCAGAAATGAAATAGACCAGCTGTTTGATATTTTAATGTCAGATATGTATGAACGTTATATCCGGTTAATTAACGGAAGTACACAGATAAATGCTGGAGAACTTAATAAATTACCATTACAGAGGATTGAACGATGAAAAGAAACATAGAAAAATATGATTATCGGGTATTGAACGATGCAAAAAATATTCTTATGGATATTGACATGCCAAAAGAACTTTATAATCCAAGGTGTGTTATGATATAATGAATGAAGAATATTCTTATAAAGAAGATAATTCAAATATTGATATAAGCAAAGCAAAAATTTCTTATGCCGCATAGAAAGGAAATATAATGAAAACCGACATGAAAAGTATATTGAGATTAGAGAAAGTTGTATTTGATAAAATTGAATTCGATCGTTTAGGATTCAAAAATGACACAGAATTAAAATTAGAGATTCAAACTAATATTGGAGAAAGAAAAGATAAAGCAGCTTATAAAGTTACTGTAATTGCCATTGGAGAAAAACCTGATGAATACACATTTCATATCAGTATTACAGGATATTTCACTTTTAGAACAGAAGATGTAGAAACTGATTTAAAAAATGAACTTATATCAAAAAACAGTGTTGCAATCCTTATGCCTTATTTAAGAAGTGAAATATCTTTGTTAACTGCACAGCCAGAAACAGAAACGGTTGTGCTTCCTGTGTTTAATATTAATCGCATGATGGATGAATAAAATAATTTGATTTATTTTCCAAAAGATAAATGATAAGCTGAAAAATGAAGAAGAATGTTAAATAGTATAGCATTCTCTTTATAGTTGTGATAGTATAATATGGAAGTTGTGTTTGCGAACGCAAGACACTGGCAACAAGGCAAAAAGTTGTAGTCCATACAGAGGACTTCCGAAATCTGTAACGTAATACACATTTTTAGAATGTGTGATCCCGGTGACTGGGCGATAAGTCATAACCCATATGGAGGGTTTCCAAAATCCATAACTGAATAGCTCATCTACCATTTACTAGGAAGAAAGAGTAGAAACCCTACCTGTGTTATTATATAGGTAGGGTTTGTTATATATAAAATTATATTTATTGTTTTGAATAAAAAATAAATTTTTTATCAAGATACACAAATGATATAATTTGTGCTATAATTTATATCATGAGTTGTTGTATCAAAAGGCAACTTTTTATTAGAAAATTGGATATAAGGACAGTTTATGTCAAGGAAATAGAGATATTCAGAGAAATATCTCTATTTTTTTATCATTAACTGCCGATCATAAAGAAACGTCTGAGTTTTTCTAATATTTCTGAACATGCTTTCTTAAAAGAAGTCCGGATCAAACCTTATCATGGAAGATTTCTGTTCTGTCTGACATTTGAAGAACCAGAGCCAGTGATCGAAACTTCCATGCCTTATACCTGTGCCATTGACTTCGGGACCGACAACTTCGCAGCTATCGTATGTGATGATGGTTCATCTGTGATCTACAAGGGCGGAGCTGTCTTATCCGATACTCAGTGGTTCCATAAACAAAAGGCAAAGTACGTTTCCATCCTGACAAAAGGATATAAAAACCAATATGCAGCATCAAAGAGATCATCTGATCTCTCTTATCATCATGCAAACTTTGTAAAGGATCAGTGTCATAAGATCAGCCGGAGTATCATTGATTTCTGTGTAGATCATCAGGCAGGGACTTTGATCTTTGGTGTGAATCCGTTATGGAAACAGAATTCCAGGATTGGAAAAATCAACAATCAGAAGTTCGTCTCCATGCCGATCGCTTTTCTACGAGCTATGATCACATATAAAGCATTGAATGCAGGGATCAAGATCATTGAGCAGGAAGAAAGTTATACTTCCAAAGCAGATATCGCAACAAAAGACTATATTCCTACCTATGGTGTGGATGATAAAGATGCACAGTTTTCCGGGCTTCGTATCAAACGAGGTCTGTATCGTTGTGCAGATGGAACGATCCTGAATGCTGACTGTCATGCAGCAGCAAATATCATGCGGAAAGCGATCCCTGATATCTGGAAAGATACCAGAGATTATACGTTTCTTTCTGCTCCTGATGTGTATGGATTCCACAAACTGAATCCGAAAGGTATTCCCGTCAAAGGGATAGCGGCATAAGTGAATATGCCCTGATCGGTACGAACAGCCAGAATCTTCTGGTCAGAGATGAGTAATTGTTACGACTGTCAGAAGCTTCTTCCATAGGAACTACTGTACCGCATGGGAGAGGTAATTCACTGAACGAATCAACATTAAATAATTTCCATGAAAGAGAGGTTTTTTATGCAAAAAAGATATCAATACTGTATGTCAGGTATGTTTGCTGCGACAGATCAAAATTATTACGAAATTAACATTCCATCTCCGCATACATATGAGACGGAAGAAGAAGCTATGGCAGATGGAGCTTTTGGATATCGTTTTGTTTTATTGCCTGGTGGTAAAGGACCACAAGTAGTTATATTTGAAGGATCTGGCTTTCGTCTGGTTTGTGATGGAAAAGAAAATTATATAAAAGACTGGGTTGAAGGAGATATTGTCGGAATATATGATTTCGATGAATTTACAAAAGCTGGTGGCTATATCCGCTTACTAAATCCAGAACTGGGAGACGATGTTTGTATTATTGAAGATTCAGACTTTTTGGACACAGATAAAACGTTTGCGGATATTTTCCCTAATATGGAACATCTAAAGCTGTATTATATCGATAATCTTGCATATTCCATTGATGAAATAACAGAAGGACTAATCATTAAGCAATCAAAAGTATAGAAATATATACTTAAGCATAGACAAAAGTGGACACAAAAATGCCTTTTATTTATGGCTTAATGATAGGTCTCAAGCCTGAGTGACTGCTACTATCGAAAGGTATGTTGCAGATATGAACTATGTTAAGTAGTAAGGTAAAAATACACCTTTAGATGTAATCTTCAGTCTGAAGCTCTGTAAGTGCAAACTAAGAAACAATGCTAATGTCCTGCATTGATAACAAGGAACCACATGTCCTCTACTTGACCTTGGCAAGAAGAAAAATTCTCCGAAAGGAAGGTGTCAGAAATGACAAATTATGCTTTTGTGTTAGATGTTAATGGAAAACAATTAGCACCAACAAAAGAACAGAAAGCTTGGTTTCTTATTCGTAAGAAACGAGCGACATTGATAAGTAAATATCCAATGGTAATCCAGTTAAAAAAGGAAATTTCAGATGAACAAATTTGCAAAGATGAAATCTGTTGTGGAATTGATGACGGCGGGCTTTATGTGGGTGTAGCTTTAGTCCAAAAGTGTAAAACTAAAAATAAGGTGGTTTTTAAAGGAACTATTGAGCAGCGTAATGATGTAAAACATCTTATGGAAGTAAGAAAAGGTTATAGAGGTTATCATCGCTTCCATAAAAGATATCGGCAAGCAAGATTCAATAATCGAAAATCTTCTAAACGAAAAGAACGAATAGCTCCAAGTATTTTACAAAAACGTCAAGCTATAATAAGAGTTATAAAGCAACTTAACAAATGGATCAATATAGCAAATTATTTATTGGAAGATGTAGCTATTGATATAAGAGCATTAACTGATGGTTATAAGCTTTATCGGTGGCAATATCAACAATCAAATCGGTTAGATGAAAATATCCGCAAGACAGTTATTTTAAGAGATGATTGCAAATGTATGGAATGTGGAAAATCTAATTGCAGATTAGAAGTTCATCATATTAAACCCAGAAGATTAAATGGCTCAAATACCTTAGATAATTTGATTTCATTGTGTGAAACATGTCATCAAAGAACAGAAGGACAAGAAGAATTATATATGGATAGATATTTTTCTATATTAAACTCTACCGATAATAAAAATCTTAATTATGCACAGCATGTAATGATTGGTAAAAAATGGTTAAGAGAACAGTTATCTGAATTAGGAACATTAATATTAACTACTGGGGGAGACACAGCCAATAAGCGCATTGATTGGAATATTGAGAAATCACATTCTAATGATGCTATTTGTATAACTGGTTTGCAGACAGATACTTGTAATGTAAAAGAATGGACTATTAAACCTATGCGTAGACAAAGCAAAGCGAAAACAGATAATGTCTTAGGAATTAAACATAGAGATTTAGTGGAATATACATTTAGAAATGGAGAAACACATAGAGGATATGTTACTGCGTTATATCCAGAACAAAATGCACTAAATTTCCAAAGTCCTACAAAACATTGTAAGAGAGTTAATGCAAAGAAGTGTAAATTAATCTGGAAATATTCCAAAATATATTGGCTAGATAATGTATCATAAACACTTTTGTCTATATTTACACATAATTAATTATATATTTTGAAGGAGATAAATAATGGCAAAAACAGAAGAAACATTGATCATTGAAGATGTCTTATATCAAAACCTGTTTGGATCCAACCCATGCCTTGCAAGAGAGTATGGAACAAAGGAAGTTACCGTAACTCTTCTCAAGGAGAAAAAAGTAAAGGAAATCGTTGATTTTCTAAGCTATAACGCAAAAAAAGATGAATTTCGATGCTATGAGATTAAAGTCAGCATGGCCGATTTTAAGAGTAAGGCTGCCAAAACATGGATTGGAAATTATAATTATTTGGTTATTCCAAGAGAGTTATATTTAAAGCAATCCTTGTATGAATGGAAAGAACAGATTCCATATTATGTGGGTATTATCGTTGTAAACGTAGAGCGTAGATCGAAATGGGTTGCTAAAAGACCTGCACCAATGGAAGTATCTGCAGGAATGAAGTTTATGTTAAGACAGAGTCTAATCAGAACTTTATTTTATCAAAATGATAAATTAAAAAAGAATAGTGCTGCTAAAATAGAGCAGATCTGTCAAGAGACAGAAAAGTAACTGTTAAGTATCAAATAAAGAAAGGAATTTAAATTATGGAAAAAATCTTGAATTTACAGAGAGGATGTGAATCCAGACTATGGTTTGGAGAAAAAGCATTTGCATTATGTTTTGTGATATTTACAGCATTTACTGGTTTAGTAAGTGTTAATGTAGGACCTGGAGCATTGTATGAATCTCATACATTTCGTACAATTTTAAATGTCATGTTGACTGCTGCTGCATATGTAATCGCAATTGATTTTGTGTATAACACGATGTTTAATTTTTCCCAACGTTTTTATCAGTCAATCGTCATAGAAGAAGCAATCGTTATCATTCCATTTATCGTTGGATTGATTATTTTATATGTATTTTCCCGCGGAAAAACAGTGGCAGATTTAATGTATTTTAAGACATATGAGCATTTATGGGTGACATTTGTAATTGCTGCATGTATGATTCATGTGGTTTGCAGCTTTGTATTTCGTATGATCCGAAAGGATTACTATAAAAAACATCCAGAAGAAGAACCACATTATGGCACCATGTATGTATCTGATCTTAATAAAAGTAAGAATGATGAAGGAGGAGATGTAGATGAAAAAAGGAAAAGTGATTAGAGTAGAAAATGATATTGTAACGATCGGGATGAACAATGGTTCCATTAAAGAAGTTCGAAGATGTGATCTTGGATTTGATCCTGTTCTTGGAGATTTGGTGGAAATTTTCGAGGATGAAGATCAGATCATTGTGACAAAGGCAAAAAAAGAGCCTGAGAATCACAACGATGCTGGAATCAATATTAACATGACAAACAGTATTAACAATGCGTCTGATGTGGCAGCAGGAAATGGAAAGAAAGTAGTGAATAAAGTAGCTTACTGCTTACTGGCACTTTTCCTTGGTGGTTTCGGTGTTCATAAGTTTTACAAATTAGTTTAGGCTTTCATCCCACGGTTTTATGATATGCTCCCTCCTAGATAAACAGTTTTATTATTTCAACTGTCTACCTAGAAGGGAGCATATCATCTTAACGGATAACGGGGCTTATTTTTTTTGTTTAGAAGTTGGAATAAATTGTAAATAATAATTTAAAATATGTAATATTCCCATATAATTATAATGTTATTCTTGAAATATGTTCAAATAAAGCTAAAAAATATGGGAGCGTTACATATTTTTGCTTGTAATTTGTCAAGGTTATTGTATAATTAAATTATAACGAACGTTCGTACTAATTAATTTTGAAATGGAACAAAATGTGATTAGAAAGGTAACATTTTTACATGAATTTGGAAAAACAAAAAGAAAATTTCAAGAATCATAGGGCAACATTTAAAGATCTTGGAAACATAAAAATATTGGATTTCAAAAAGCCCAATAGTACAGAATACAGAATCCGCTTTCTATTTGAGGAAGATTATTGCAGATTACATATTTCTGGAGATTTAGGTGAACTTATTGCGATGAATTATCGTAATATGTGCTGGAATCAGTTTGATGATTTTGTCAATGATATTGATTATTTCCAAGAGAAAATCCTTTGTCATAGCCGACCGTTTTTTGTATATGATCAGGAGCAGGCAGAAGAAGATATCACAAAATATATAGAAGAATATAACCTTTATGATGATATTCTTTCTAATGGATATGACTTTTTATGCGACAAAACAGAGGTCATAGAAGCATTTTTAACAGATGTCCTTTGGGATTTTACTCTGGAAACCGGAATTGGCAGCAATGGATATGATAAATTTTCAGAAATCGATGGTGATATCTGTGACATTATTAGCGATTTTGGAAAAAGAGAAACAGGAATACTTGATTTGTACATGTTAGCTTTCAAGTTAGCAAAAGAACAGCTAAAAATAAGCAAAGAAGATTAGGAGGAAAGATTATGAATTATGCATGGGATGCAAATTGTGATGGAATTGAAATTACAGAAGAAGATGTCGATTACTTAATGAAAGCAATCGATTTAGCTCTTCATCGAATCAAACAGAAGAACAAAGAAAAATACACGCTGAAAAAATACAAATAATAAGCAGTCAATTGCCACGCCTTATTCGTGTGGATACTTGAAAGAGTAGACCGATGGTTTCCATCCAGTCAGATAGGAATTATGTACCGCGTGGGAATGGTAGTTCATGAGCAGAAATATTAAGGAAGGAGTTGATTTTAATGTTTGAAACTATATCTCACTTTGTTTTGGGTGTTGTTGCAATAGCTATATTGCATATAGCTCTCACTTATGGGCTGAGCGATAAAACAAACGACAATCCAAAGATAAGATTCTTAAAAACTGTGTGTTTTGTGGGTGCTTTTGTGGTTGCAAATTTAATGATCATATTTTCCATTTATTATATTGTTAGGTGTCCATTATGATATTGATTTTGCAAAAGGAGGAACAAGAATGAGAATAGAAACTTTTTACAAAGTAATACTTGGAATTATTGTCATTGTTGTGATCGGACAAATAAAAGACAATGTTGTTTCAAAGAATGAGATTGAGAAGTGTTATAAAGAAAATTATGCGTTTGTATACAAGCAGGAAACTCTTTCAGATAATCTTATCAATCAATTTTTGTCGCAGTTAAATGAATACAATTACTCTGAAGAAAAGGACAAAAAAGATTCAGATGAATATCAATTTGTCAATTCCATTTTCATTCCAGAAAGAAAAATTGTATTACGGGTGAATCATAAATCTAAAACTGTTCAAATAGCAAGAATCAAATATGGTTCTAAAAAATACGAAAATGCACAAATCCTTTATCAGCAGGGATATCAGATCTTACATGATAAAAAGAAGCTATCAGAAAAAGAAATAAAGAAATTATTGAACAAAATGAAATACGACCATGACTATATGTTGAAAAAAGATAACAAAAACAAGACATTAACGGTCATTGATCCGTAAGAAAGGAAAAAGAAAATGAACAGATTAACAAGCTATGACACAAAAGAAAAAGCAATCGTTGTCAACGAAAAAGAGGTAAGAAATGAATAATAAACTATTTGAGTTTAATCAAGCAGCTCCTAACAGATATATAGCCCATTTTTACAGGGAATGCACAGTGGCTGAATTTCTTAAAATCATATTAGAAACAAAACCAGAAGATTACGGATGTATTGTAATCTTCGATTCAAAGGATTACCCTCTGGATAGTTATCATTATAAAAATGGAAAAATAATTCATAATTTTGCAAATGAAGAAGCCGATGAAAAGACAATCCACTTTGCTTTTGGAAATGGAAGCGGGACTTCAATGGACTATACATTAACTGTATCATAAGCAAAAAACTCTGTTGTAAGACAATATAGGTTTAGCGAGTATAGAAAAAGTATGTGTCGAAAATAAAATAGATATTGGGTCATTAGAAACAAGTATTATTTATGACAAAGGCGCACAAGCAGGAATAGCAGTAAAAGATGCAAAAGCAGGAATAATTATTGCATCTATGAATTACGACTTAGACGAGAAAAGTCTAAAAAGAAAGAAGAAGGAAAAGGAGCTAGAAGACTATTGTATTGAAAGAATATGTCCTATTTGCAATTTCAAAAAACAAACTCCTTGTATCGTTAATAAAATTTGTAATGAAGAAGCTGTTACAGATGAGGAAATAGAGGAAGCCTATAAAAAGATGTTAGAAGATAAGAACAAAAAATGTCAGGAGATTTGATATGGAGCTAAAGAAATTAGATATATAAGAAAATTATAAAATATAATAGTCTATTTTTTACAAAGGAAGAGAGTCACGGAAAGATTCGCGTGTTTGAAAAGGAGTGATGATAGTGAACAATGCACAATTAATGAGAGAATTGAAAGAATCTGAGGAAATTAAGCAAGTTATTAACCATTTAACTCAAGATATTATTGATCTGTATCATATCCAGATACCAATTCAGGATATTGATGAAGCAGTTAAGATGTTTGGCGGCCGCGTGGAAGAAGATCGAGAAAAATACTGTAAATATTGCGATTTTATCAGCAAAGAGAGAGATTCTTTTGCAATTTATATTTCCCCATATTATAAATCTGAACGGAGAAAAATGATTATTGCTCAACAGTTAGGTCATTTGTTCTTGCATATGGGGTATCAAACGAATCATGATCTTTGGAATCATCAAAAAGAAGGGCGCTTCCAAGAGAAGAACGATCCTGAACAGGCACGGCAGGCAAATAGTTTTGCATTTGCATTGCTTATGCCGGAAAAAGAGTATCGAAAAATGATTGATCTTAATTCCGAAGGATTGCTAGTACAAACGAAAAATATTGCAGAGTATTTTGGAGTATCCCTGGCTGCTGCCGCTCAAAGAGGTAGAGAACTTAATATTTTAACATAATACTAGCAGAAAAACTCCGTTTGTAAAACGTAAAAAGGAGAATCGTATTTATGAGTGAATTCATTAAAACATTATTTGAAGAAAAAGAAAAGCTTGACGAAATATGCCATATTGAAGAGCAACAACGAAAGAAAATCCAGAAACATCTGGATACATTAACTGATGATCAGATTAGGGAAATGTCATTTGAGGATAAAGTATTATTAAAAGAAAAATATGGATTTTTTATTGATACTAAATTAGTCAATCTTTTACATAGAGAAATCAAAAATGGATTAATTAAAGCAAAAGGACCTGCCATTCATTATCCTTTCTTGAAAGGACTTGTTTTTTTAACAAAAGAACAGATTTATGATTTAGATGAATTCGTTAATCAAATGAGAAACTTAAATGCTTTAAATCAAAGTCTGACAAACAGAAAATTAAATGACACATTAAAAGAAACGGCAGAATATGAGAACATAGAATATAAAGAAATGACATTAACAGATGAAAAATGGAAGCAGATTGTTGATTTACTTGTACAGCATAAGATTGGAAAATGTATGTTGCATATAGCTATTAATGACTGTGGCGATACATGTTGGATTGATCGCAAACAATATGAGAAAGTAAAATCTGGAAAAGCTTCCGAAGACGAAAAAGAAGAATTGTATGATCAAATTTGGGGTAATACCTGTGGATATTGTGAAATATCTACAAATTGTCAAGATTTAGAATATTGTAATTTTATGAAACAAATTAAGATTTGTGGTTTTTCCTTCATAAAAAATGATGTCAATTAGCTCGTATTAAGCATGAATCATAGAGATTGAATTAGAAAGAAGGATTTCTTATTTATGACGAACAAACAACAGTATGTGGAACGAAAGAAATATAAAAAAGAGCAGATTTATGATGCAATCGCAAAAAGAATTAGAGAAATTTGCGATCTTACTGATTCAGTAACTTCTGCAGAGTGTCTTAAAAATACACTGCTTAGAATGGGTTATGAAATAATCTGTACGAATGATATAAGCAGATACAATGATCGCTATGAATTAATACCAAAGTTTGATAAAACTTATCAAATTAAGGTTCCATTTGTATCGAGAGAAAAAGAAAATATGCTGCTTGCACGAGCTTTGTGTGAAATACAAACAGGTATACATAATGATATGGAATGTAAGATTATAGCAAGAAGATTATTGATGCCAAAACAAGAGTTTTTAGATCAAATCAAAAAAAATGAAGATGTTTCTGGACGAGTTAATATTACCAATATTGCCAGACATTTTTGTGTAGATGAATCAGTTGTATCGTCATTGGGTGTGGACCTTAATCTTTTAAGTATTTTTTGATCAATAACAAAAGGACTTCAACCAAATAGTCAAAGTCCCTTTGCTTAATCCGGAATGATCTCTATAACATCCTCTATTTTACAATTGAGATAGAGACAGATTTTGTCAATTGTCTCTAAAGAAATGTATTCTCCCTTAGACATTTTTGCGAGTGCATTTGTCCCAAATCCAATGTTTTTTCTAAGTTCGGTTTTTGTCATTCCTTTTTTAGTTAACGTTGTAAATAATGGTGTATAACTTACCATAATGCAACCTCCTATGTTTGCATTATAGCATATTTTATTTCAAAATCAAAATAAAATATCTCGAAAAGCAAATATTTCTATTGACTTAATATCTCGAAAGTGATACATTATATCTTGAAAAGCAAATAATTTATCTCAAAATAGAGATATATATTTATGAGTAAGGAGAATGTAAAATGAGCGAAATTGAAGTAAAAATTAGAGACGATAAAGCAATGTTATATACACCATATAATCCAGAGTTTGTTAAAAGGATTAAAAAATTTTCAGATGCGAGATGGAATTCGGGCGAAAAATGTTGGACGATTGATGAATCAAATCTGGATGCTGCCAGAGTGATTATGAAAGAAATCTACGGATATGCAGATAATGAAATTAATGAAAAGGTCACACTCAAAATTCATGTAAAGGAATCTGTAAGTAAAAAACATGGTGATGTAATCCTCTTTGGAAAAATCTTAAGTCATGCAACAGGTCGAGACAGTGGAGCACGTTCTGGCAGTGACGTAGCCTATATTCATGGATCAGCTTACAGTGGTGGAAGTGCTAAGAACTGGGAGAGTGTAGTTAGTGAAGATAGTGAGATCTTATTACATAATGTCAATAAAAATCTTTATGAGGAATATCTCGAGAATCCGCAGGAAGAGTATGAGATAGAAGTTGTAACAGACAGTATTGACTCTGCTGCCTTGAAGCAGGAAAAAGAACTCTTATTAAAAAGAATCAAAGAAATTGATCATTTGTTAAATTGTGGAGAATAAATTACATAATGATAAAAAATCATGCAATCTATCATATTTATATTGGGAACCAGTAGAAAGGAGTCGCGGAATGGGATTAAGTATCAAAACCTGCTATATGCGGGAAAGATCTACTAAGTTTCGGCTATATCAATAGATAATGGAACTCCGAACTCTAAAGGTTTGGAAGCCCCGTCCGACATTGTCGTTCGGGGAGGTATCACAGAAATGGAGAAAAGATTATGTTGTTAGATGAATTAAAGATTGAGCAGGATGATTTAAAAGTTGGAGATGTTGTATATACATCACATCATCCTAATATTGGAGTATGGGTAAGTTTCCGGTATTCAAAAATGCGAAAAGAAGTGATTCAACGGATCACTCCGAAACGAACAAAAATTGTAACGGACTATGGAGAATATACGAATCGTGATCATTTTTATAAAATGACTGATGAATTGAAGAAACAGTCGGAAATTGCAGAGGCAGCAGAAAACATCTGTGATGATCTTGCTAAAATTGATCAATTTATTAAGAAACACAGTTATAAAGGGATTCGTGATGAAGATATGTTAAATGTCAAAGATCATATGAATGCTGTTCGTAAAATATTAGACTCATATGAGCAAGAATAACAGAAGATGAAGCATATGATTATAAACACATTGATCATTATATTTTGGTTACTTGTAATTAAGGAGCAAAAAGCAAAATTGCAAAAATATCTAAAAAAAATTGATTGTATTTTGGATATATTAGAAATGGAAAAAATGGATTACTAAAGCAGACTGAAAAAAATTAGTCATTTATTAGTTTGTAATAATACAAAATAAGATAGTTGAAAGGAGAAGCAGCTAATGATAACAGATCAGGGAAGATGGGACGATAGAGATTACTATGATGAACATTTCTATGACATCATGTATGACAAGATTACGGAAGGAATGAAATTAACAGTAGATGAAATGGACAACCTTGTAAGTGCAGGATTATTTGATAAGGAAATTGTTCCGCATGAAGAATACTTAGAGGTTAATGATAATAATCAGAAGATGAGAACCATTGTTAAGCTTCATGACAAATACTTTGAGATCCGTTGGACTCAGTATACACACAAAGATTCAGAATTTCCAAATGATCCAGTGGAAGTAAGAAAGAAGCCTAAAATTATAGATGACTGGATTCCAGTAGAAAAATAAGAGGGGGTTATTTATGAATGAATTAACATTGCTTTCTATTGCAGTGACATTATTTGTTATTATTTTGGTGATTGCAGGAGTTTTTACTTTTTAAAAATCAATCGTGCATAGATTAGATGGCGATATATATACAACAGCTGGTATCGTTGCTTTATCCATTATGATGGAGAGGAGTGAATAAATGAGTTTAGGAATCTACGATGCATTTATTTTTGATAAATCTTACACTATGGAAGAATTGACAAAAAAGATTGATATTCTAAGAAAAGATGTAAAAAAAACTATTGATATTCAATTACACAAATATGTACTGGAAAAGTTTTTATATTGCTATTTTTTGAGAGAAAATCTCAACACCGATGAAATTTTAGAAATAGCGAAGAAAGAAACAGATTATGATAGGAAAATGTGGTTACAAGATACTGCTCAAGGGCAATGGAAATCATTATATCGAAACATTGTTCTGTATATTCGTGGTAAAGTCAGAAATCAAACAAGGGATAATTTGTTAGAAAGCTTGGATTATAATTATCGGGCTGTCTTGTTTTTGTTTGCTGTAGAAGGAAAAATACTTTGCGTTTACAGTGGAAATTCGAGTATTATTCCAATTTTGGAACAGCAAAAGTATCTAAGTGATTTTCAATATTGGAACAATACAGATCGACCGAAAGAAATTTCAGAAAAAGACTGGGAAAAAAGATATTATCTTTGGGAAAAGGCAATCGGACCAGATTATACAATTCATAATCATGGATTTATGATGAATCTTTATGATACTTCTATGGAATTATTTCGATCAAATTTCCCATTTTATAGAGAATCCGTTCCAGATTATGATGATATTTTATACCGGTTAATGGACACGCTGTATCCAGATATTGAAGGTGATCAATGGGAAGATAAATGGAATGAGTTAAAAAGAAATTGTCCAAAGATGGATATGGATGGGATTGAACAGATTATTAAGAAATAGAAATGAACCAACTGCTTTATAATTGTGTAAAAGCACTTAAATATGCTGTAGAAGATGTTTTGTTACTGTGCAACGGAGACATATCTAAATGTTTTTCGCCCATGATAAATCTCTCCTTCTTGTTTTGTTACTGTGTAACGGAGACATATCTAAATGCTCAAATAGTTTTGCACGGTGCGTAAAAATAAGAAATTATCGAATAGACTCGTTCAAACGAGAGCTGCTGTGTGGCAGCAAATCAAAGCTATATCATTTCAAGACTATAATTTGGGAGGAGAAAAATGTTTGGAGAAATTAATGTTTTTTATTTATTGTTGGCTATATATTTGTATTATTTGTTATATTCTTGCAGCCAAGAACAAGAAAGAAGGTGTAGTGTATGATTAATTTTTCAGTAGTTCATAATTCTTTATTCATTTTGCTTAGTATCATCTTTATATTATCTACAATAAATCCGCTCAAACATCGCTACGAACCAATCATAGATATTGAGCCGCAGATCATAAAAATTAAAGATGGAAAATATGTAAAAATTGATTATATCATATACTCTCAGATTATAGATTCAAAATTGTATCGTAAGAAAAAGAATGAAAATATAATGAAATTAATGAGGATGAAATCATTATATATATTAGAACGTATTATTCGAAATATGCCATACAAAACAATTGTTGATCAAAGAGAATATATCGAAAATAATCTACAGACACAATTAAATGATAGTTTAAGAAAATATGGAATTGGAGTAGAACGTGTTGCTTTAAAAAATATTTTGGAAGATTCAGTTCTTGTATCTTGTGTAGATAAAAGCTCGAATGAAACTCATAAATGTACTTCCGAAGAAGTAGGAGATATTCCAAGTTATGTTGATGATCATGTACGGACAGATTATATATCTATTTTTCAATATAATGATCAGATAATCAAATCAAGAAATAAAGATATTTATGATCAAGTAGAAGTTGGGAAAAAATACAATGCTAGAATTAAGATTCTAATACATAATGATCAAACAGAAAATTATGATGTGGCAGAAATTATATCCGGAATTAAAAAATGAGGAAGGGAGCAAAAGAAAATGTCAAACAAAAAACTTATACTTTGTAAGTTCATATTTTTTATAGGAATGTGCGTCTTATATTCATGTTCCTGGCAAGGACTTGAACTATATTTTTATGGGAAAATTACTACAGAGGATTTTGATACAATACGGTGCATTACCATGTTGCCGGTATTCTGGAAGTTGACAAATTATTTTGCTACTTCGTTTATACAAAAGATTCACATTATACCACTTCCTGGGCAGGAAAGAGAATTTTCTCACAAACGATTAGAAGTTTTTGCTACAAGATGTGCTACATATTTAGGTATTTGGGCTTTGTTAGAGGTAATGTTTTTCAAGAGTTATAAACATCAGATTGTAGAATTAATAATGCTTTTCGTTTTTGGCGGTTTAGTTTGGATTGTATCAAAATATAGCCTTCTGGAAGAAAAAGTGCCACAATCAGCAATCATGGGAAGTGCTAATACAGGTAAATCAAATCTTATGAATAGATTTAATAAATTGAATCTAAGAGATATTTATATGATTTATAAAGATCATAACGAATATTCAATGTATACATATGATCCGAAAGATAAAGATGACGAATTTATTGGATTCCAGATTGCTTATTTCCGTTTTGAGTTTTTAAATCTTACTAAAACGCAAAGGAATATCATTCAAGAAGTGCTTGATCGAGCATACAGTGATCATTCATTTGAGCTAGTTGAAATTATCATGGCTCTACGTAGTATTCATATTGCTTATTATCTGACTTTTGCCCCAACATCGGATATGTCAGGAGAAGTAGCTGTGTATACTTATGCTTCATCATTTCTTCCATTTTATAAACGATGCATTGAAGCAAAATTATATAAACCGATAAGATGATAATATAAAGAGGTGTAAAGATGTTTATGTTAGGAACTGGATTTTTCTTTTTTTGTTTTCTGATTGCAATTGGATATTTTTTGTACAAGTATTTTTCTCATTTTGGAGTTAACATACTTTTTTCACCACACTTTATGTTATAATGTTTGTGGTGGATTATAGCATAAATGGAAGGAGATTTCCATGGGTGAGATTGTTAAAACAATGAAACTGCATATCCATACCGATGAAACAGCCGGTCAGCTCTTTCAGGAATTGACCAGCCGTTATGCTTCTGCGTGCAATGAGGTCTCTCAGTATGTCTTTGATCATGGGTTTGTGTTAAATTTTGCAAAGCTTCAAGAAGTGCTGTATTATCAGATCCGTAATACTTATGGATTGAAAGCACAAATGGCGATCTCCGCTCTCAAGACTGTCACTGCAAGATACAAGACTGTCCGCACACAGTTGTTGGATCATCCGTATCAATATAAAGATAAAGATGGCGAATGGCAGAACATCAACCGGACTCTGGAATGGTTATGGCGTCCGATCTATTTTCGCAGACCGCAGGCAGATCTTGTCCGTGGGAGAGATTATTCCTTTGTAGAAAATGGAACGATGCTGTCCATCAATACCCTGAAAAAGAGAGTGAAAGTATCCTTTGATATACCGAATGTCTTTCAACCGTATTTTAATGGTTCTTGGACATTTGGTACCGGAAAACTCGTCTCTCTGAAAGGACAATGGTATTTCCATATCCCAATAACAAAGACCGTGCCTGATACTTTCGATCCTGCAAAACCAAAACATTTGGTCGGGATCGATCGTGGACTGAGGTTTCTTGCAGTCACATATGACGAACGCGGAAAGACAGACTTTATCAACGGGCAGGATTTCATGAAAAAACGTGTCAATTTTGCCAAAGTCAGAGCTGAACTCCAGTCCAAAGGGACCAGATCAGCCAAACGTGCCTTAAAACGCATCTCTGGACGAGAGAACCGCTGGATGACTGATGTGAACCATCAGATCACAAAGACACTCGTTACCAGATATGGAACTGGGACACTGTTTGTTTTGGAAGATTTAAAAGGTGTCAGCTTTGAAGAAGATAACCTTTCCAAACGATCCAAGACACAGAGAATGCAGACTCGGTCCTGGGCATTTTATCAATTGGAACAGCTGCTTACTTATAAAGCAAAAGAGAGCGGTGCTGACGTGATCAAAGTATCGCCGGCATATACTTCTCAGAGATGTCCCAAATGCGGACGGATTCATAAAGAAAACAGACATCATACAATCCATGAATATATCTGTGATGCGTGCGGATATCGTTCCAATGATGACCGGATCGGAGCCATGAACCTGTATGAACTGGGTACAATGTATGTATCTGGAGATTCCCATCCAAGGTTTGGAAAACGAAAGACAGATTAAACATATCTTCTGGTGGACAGGTTTCTTCCGGAAGAAAAAAAACGGGCGTTGTCAATCGTCCGGCGATGTGACCACAGGCACACTGTATCGTGTGTATGTCAGATCTGATACAGCAAAGGAGCATATCTTAGGATATGACGTTAGGACTTTGTGGGTGAGTCACAAGCCTCGTCCCTTTACGGGGCGGGGCAATTGACCAGAACAATTTGTATTGGAATACCAGAATGAAAAATAAATATCAGAAGAAATAACCTTTATATTTTTTTGAAATATGATATAATATAGTTGTATTTTTTATTAGATTTTAGAATTCCTATTAGAAGGATTCTGGACTTTATTAGACTTTGGAAATTCCATTAGGGAAGTGCTGAACTTTTTAAAGAAAAACTTAAATAGAAACTTAATAACCAATTTAGGATGTAAATTTAGCAATTACTTTAGTATCGCGTATTTTTACATCTTTTTTTATTTTACAAAGGAGGAAAATAAATGTAAAACATAATGGATAAACGTGTAATGTTGCGTATTTTTTAACAGTATGCTACTCTAAAAGAAAGGAAATAACGATGGACATAATAAATAAATTAAACAAGAAAGGCAATGTTACTATGGAAGATATTTTATATCATGGAAGTAAAATGATTGTTTCTGAGCCAGAAATAAGAAAATCACGATTTACAAAAGATTTTTCGTGGGGATTTTATTGTACAAATCGAAGGAAACAAGCTGAAATTTGGTCAGTTCGTCATTGCGAAACAGGATACGTCAGTGTTTATAAATTTCATAAGAGAAATGATTTAAAAATCAAAGTCTTTTCTACGACAGATGCAGAATGGTTAGATTTTGTTGCAAAATGCAGAAATGGAGATATTCATGAATATGACATTGTAGAAGGCCCTATGGCGGATGATACTATTTACAATTATGTAGAGGATTATCTTGATGGGAAAATTTCGAAAGATGATTTTTTACAGTTGGCAAAATTCAAACATCCAACACATCAAATATCTTTTCATACCATTAAAGCATTGTCTTGTCTTGAATTTTTAAATGCAGAGGAGGTGCATGATGAAGGTCAATGAAAATGATTTATTTTATATTTGTTCTTTGATTGAGTCTGTATCGAGAAAATCCGGAAATAGTAAGGCTGATATTGTTGATACACTTGGAGAAAAAAAGCTTCGACGTTTGTATCGATTTGCCAATATCAATCACTGTTTGCCAATAGAACAGGTTACACAAGAAGTAATTGAGGATAATCAGATTGTATGTCAAGAAAAGATTTCTCAGAGTCGCAAGCAATCCGTATGGGATTCTGGTCATATATATCAAAGATTGATTGTAGATACGATGAATGGGAATGATTGGCTATCAAAAATGAAAGAGATATATCATTCCTGGATCTGCAAATATTTAGACAACGATAAGAAGCCTATCTACTGGCAACCTCGCAGCTATATACGAGAATGCTATTTACAGCAGAAAATTTTGTAATAATAGTGGAACTTAAGAATCATTGATGATTCAGTGTATTCGGGTAAAATGGAGTCCATGTTAGGATATCCCAAGGAACCCCTCTGTACGGCAATACGGAGGGGTTTATTTTTGTATTATAATAAAATGATATGCAAATGTTATAATTTATGTTATAATATATATAGTGAGTTCGTGCATATATTAATATGTACGAACTTTTTGTATATGGGCATTCTGTGTAAACAGAGTGCCTTTTTTCATGTCTAAAATTAGGAGGATAACAATGAGAAAAAGAAGAATTGCAGTAGAGTTGTTTGCAATGATGATCGCGGTTACCGGTGTATTTCATGGAAGTATGAATGTTAATGCAGCGACAAAAAAGATTACCGTAGATCAAACATATGAAAATGCAACGAAAATCAAGGGAAAAACCAAAAAGGGATGTGTTGTTAAGGTAAAAATCGGGAAAAAGACATATCAATCCAAAGTAAACAAGAAAGGAAACTATAGTGTTAAGGTTTCTAAATTAAAACTTGGAAAGAAATATACTATGACTGCATATCAGAAGAAAAAGGTATATGCGAAAAAGAGTTTTTATGCAGAAACAAAGAATATCAAAGTAAATGCATTTACAGAAAATGATCATATTTTTTCTGGATATGCTCCATCCAAAGCATACATTGTATTAAAATGCAGCGGAAAATCATATACGACAACAGCCAGCGTATCAGGATATTGGAAAATTGATACGAAAAAGCCGCTTGGAAGAAATCGTATTGAAATGAAAGTTTATAAAAAAGGAAAAGTTATTGCGAAGTATTGGAAAGAATATCAGAAAGAATCATCCGTAACGGATAAAAATGATGATCAAAACAATGCAGCATCCGCTGTACATAAGCATTTATATAATATTCCTGTATATAAAACCGTTCATTTTGATGAAGCAGGTCATTATGAGACAATCATAAGCTCAGGATCTTATTATGAAAAAGAAGTTTCTCACGACATCTGTGATACATGTGTGAAAGATCTTACGCAGGAATATATCAATGGGATAAAAGATGGGACTTATAAAAAAGTTGAGATTCCAAAGAATGATGAGAATACAAGTAGCTTTAAAAGTCGAGACATTCTTGACGATTATAAAGAAATTCGATGGAGTAATGATATGCCACTATATGAAGATTTTATCGCATATGGTGGATGGAATCATACATGTTCCGATCATAAACTAACAGAGCAAACAGAAACAATTATGGCGTATTTTCCTGGGGCTATTCGTAAGGATTGGATTGTGGATCAGAAAGCTCATGATGAGCAAGTTGTAATCGGATACCAATGTAGTTGTGGAGACATCCATAAAGTAGAAAATAATTAGAATATTAACATATTAAAAAAGGCATTCCGCTTATTGAACGGAGTGTCTTTTTTTGTGCGTAGACTTATTTAGAAGGACTCAATAATAATGATAAAAAGGGGATTTAATAAGGGATTTGTTAACGATAAATGTAAAAAGGAGCATAACAAGAAATTTAAGTGTTTGTTTATGGGAATGAAAAAAATTGCTGTAGTAAATCTGGCAGCTGCCGGAGCAATGATCACAATTCCTGGACTTTTTTCCGATTGCAATGTTATGGCCAATCAAAAAGTAAAATTATCCATAGGGAAAAATAAATTGGTCAATAAATCTAAATACGGTTATCTTCAAGTAGCCACACAGGGAAAATCAAACAGTCAAGGTTATCGTTCCGTAAATAGCAGAAAAATGACAACAGCCTATCATTTACCTTCATCTTATGGTTCTACATCAAAAGCTGTAAAAAATCAGCTGCCTTGGGGAACATGTTGGATATTTTCAGCTATCGGCACAATGGAATATACTGCAGATAAGAAGGAATCATCAGATCATATCTTTTCAGAAGAAGAAATGCTTCGTTCATTTACAAAGAAATCAAATGTCGGCTGGCAATTAACGAATAAGAATGATGGCGGAAACGAAGAGATGTCTGCGGGATATCTTGTATCGCACGGAGCTGTTAGCAGTGATATTCCATATGATACGAAAAATGTATTGATGGAATTGACATATATAAGTCATGAGCAAAGCCAATCTGCGTATCGAGCTACAGATATAAAGTTTTTTCAAAAGAATTATAATCAGGATCAAACATTAACTGATAATTATATCAATGAGGTAAAGCAGGCAGTTTATAACAACGGCAGTGTTTTAACTCTTGCAAATTGGAATTATCTTTATATCAAAGGTAATTCTATGAACAGTATTAATAGCAATGCTAGGGATAACCTTAATCATGCCGTTGTAATCGTTGGATGGGATGATAATTATGATAAATCGAACTTCTTGCAGAAGCCTAAAAATAATGGTGCCTTCCTCGTTCGAAACAGCTGGGGAACTAATAATCATGGATATTACTGGGTATCTTATGAGGATAAATCAATTGTACCAACATATACAATTCAAGATTATGAAAAAACAGCATCAAATGAGAGAATTTATAATTTAGAAGAAGGTGCTTTATGTCCTACAGTAACGATCAATAAAAAAACGGCTGGATTTGTAAATATATTTTCATTAAAGGGAAAAGAACAACTTGATAAAATAAGTTTTTATACGTCTGATGTTGGAGCAGAGTATCAGATATATTATGTTCCTTTAGATCAGGATGGAAATTTGGATCTGAATGGTATGAAAGCAATTTCTGAATCTGGAACAGTGAATTATGAGGGATATTATACGAAACAAATCAAATCACCGATTATTAAGCAGGGAAAAGTTGCGATTATGGTTGTAATTAAATCTTCTGGAAAAAATACATCAATGGGTGCTGAGGGAACGTATGATGTTGCATCCGCAAAATATTATGTTCCATCTATTTCTAAAGGAGAATCCTATTTAGTTACCGATTATGGTTCTCAGGATTCATATAAAGAAAATTATGGGAATTGGACGATTAAGCTAACAACACGAAATGCAAATGATAAATCAGTAACACAAGATAACAAAATACAGAATATAAAGAAAGAGATCACGGAGAAAGATTTAGGACTTCATTCAATCTCTGATTTAGAGCTTGATGCTGGTAATGTTGTGTATAACGGAAAAAGTAAAAAGCCCAATACGATTGTAACAACAGATAATGATGAATTATTAGATTTAAACGATGATTATTATGCGGTATATAAAAATAATAAAAATATAGGATTGGCTACAGTTACAATTAAAGGCAAAAGTTTTTTTGTTGGTTCTAAGACAAAAAAGTTCTGGATTCATCCAGATAAGGTTAAATCCTTAAAAGTAAAACAAAAAAGAAACATAACCACAATTCGATTCAGAAAGAATAAAGGCGGAGTTACTGGTTATAGAATTAAGTATTCTACAAGAAGAGATATGAAACATTGCAAATATATTATGACGAAGAAGAATGTCTGTAAGATTAAGAATCGTCACAAATTATATGTTAGAGTTAAAGCTTATAAACAGGTTGGAACGAAAAAGGTATATTCTGTTAAATGGGCAAAATGATTGTTATTATAACAGATAAAATATAACATTATATCATAATTCAAATAAAAAAATTCGGTTTATAAAACCCATTTTTTTCGATAAAAATCATAAACAATAAATAGAGGTCCGGTATCACAGACGGAATTCTCATGGCTGAGAAATGTAACCATCAATATGCAGATTAGAAATAAGAAAGGACAGAAGTATGTCAGGAATTAACATGGAGACAATCAAAACATTAGAAATGATCAATATGCTTGTACAAAAAGCAAAAAATGGAGTAAAGCCATTTTCAGAAGCCACATTAGAAAATATGGATAACTATATTTTTTATGATGAAAAAGCCGAAACTGAAAATGGATTCCCGATTGTACATGGCATGATGGTGGATGAAGATCATCATGATGTACTGTCAACATTAGACCAGTATATCAACAGTGAGGATGAATATACTGTCAGAGTAAGATTCGATGAAGACGATTACATGTACATCGAATTTCAGTTAGATGATGGCATCATTGAGATCGATGAAAATGGATGGTATGTTGCCTAAATCTAAAAAAAGATAGTGTTTAATATTTTTAGACAGATTCATTGGATGTATAAGAAATGTAAATAATCATCCGTTATTATCCATATCATATACAAAATGTGTATTTTGTGTAAAATGTGTTAAAAACATAATTGCCACAAATGATGATATGTGATACAATTTCATGGTAACATATGAATTGCACTCTGATGCAACGTAGTATGTGATAAAGTTATGCTCGCATGAGACGAGATCTGCCGGGTGGCAGAGGTGAAAAGGCCAGAGAATATCTGGTCTTTTTACTTAAAAATAAAGTATTATTTATTAGCATTTTCTGATATAATATAAGCAGTGTTAGAGAGATATATGTAACACCATCGTTTATTAGAAAAGAATATACAGGGAAATTGCATCATTTTATACAATTTCTAAAGCGAGAGGTATTCATATATCTCTCGTTTTTTTTATGTGAAGAGTATTCGATTGAATGCTCTTTTTTCTTTGTAATAATCTAAACGATTTGTTACAGATCATCTCCTGGCATGAGTAACAAAAAGCTAATATGAAAGGAAGATGCTCTATGATGAAAGAAAAAGGACAATTCAAGAAAAAGTTTGTAAAGAAGATTGCTACAATTATGATGGCAGCAGCTATGGTTGTGAGTGGTGGATTTGGAGTTGCACCAGCAGCGGATCATTCAGTATCCGTATATGCAACAGATAATGCATATCGTGGTTATCATGTAACTTCTACGAAGACGGAAAAGAAACCTGCGACCTCATCTACAAAGAAAAGCAAGTTGTCAAAAAATCATGCAAACAAAACAACAAAAACAGTAACAACTACGACAACTAGCACAGGTTACAAGCATGTTGTTGCAAAAGACACGAAAACTGTAACAAAGACTGTCGTAACTACAACAAAGGTATATTACAAAAAGACCTTAACAACAACTGTAAAAAAACAGGTAACTGTAACGACAACAACGATCAATTATCTGAGAAGCGGTAATCCAGATTATATGAAATTAATGGGAACAGTAAATACTCAGATTCCTACAAAGGTGGGGAATGCAATGAAAGCAGATGGATTAAAAGTAGTCCTGAATCCTAATTTATCTTATGATGGAGTATATTCTGCTTCCAGAAATTCCATTGAAATGAAAAATAATGTAGATTATTGTTTTATGCATGAAATTGGACACTATGTGGATCGTAAGACAGGATATGTTTCAGGCAGTACAGAATTTAAAAATATCTTTAATTCTGAAAAATCCAAATACAAAGGATTTTATTCTGACTGGAATTTAGATAGTGGAAATTATGCAAGAACAAGAACTTCTGATTATTTTGCAGAATGTTTTAGAGATTACTACTTTAGTGCAAACTCCAGAAGCAAGTTAAAAGCAAATTGTCCTAAATCTTATAGTTTTATTCAGAAAACAATCAATAAGTTCTAAACAATCAATATTAATTTATCTCAGGAGTCAGTAAGCAGATGCTTACTGGCTCTTTTAGTACACAGAAAAAAATGAGGAGAAGAACACGAAACAATGGAAAACAAAAACAACATAAGCAAGTTAACAAAAATCTTATTTGTTGCACTAGCAATGGGAATGATCTTGATTTTCCCATATCAATTATGCAATGTGGCAGCAGCTGATAAATACTATGGATACCAGAAGAAAACAAAGAGCGTAAAAACAAAGATAACAGCATCTAAAAAGAAAGTACGTATAAAAAAGAAATATAGAGGAACAAGAACCAAAAAAAATGTTGAAAGCAAATGGTCTGATTCTTATAAATATACATATGGAGATGCAAAAAAGATACATATAAAGACAGTTATAACCACTCAAAAAACATATCACGGATATTTTATTACGACAAAGCGAAATATTAAAACGACAACTACAGAAAATAAAATCAATTTTGTTCGCAATCAGAAGAAAGTTAGTTTTAATGGCCGAATTCCAAGTAATGTACAGAAACAATTGAATAGTGAAAAAATACAGATCGTCATAAATCCAAAATTGAAACATAATGGAATCTTCTCTCTGAAAGATAAGAAAATATCCATAAAATATAACTCCGACTATGTTTTATTACATGAAATAGGACATTTTGTAAATTACAAAAATGGTGATGCTGCACATAGTTCAGAATTTTATAATATCTACTTAAAAGAAAGAAGTAAATATCGTGGATTCTATAACGATTATTATGAAAAGTTAGACCTTGGAAAATATGAAAGAACTACTCCTGCGGAATATTTTGCCGGAGCATATCGGGATTATTATTTTAGCAAAGATTCTCGGAATCGATTAAAAAAATATTGTCCAAATACTTATAATTTTATTACTAAACACCATTTTATTTAAAATATGGTAATTTGGTAATAAATATATATTAATGTGGGTGTATTACATAAATAATGAAATAAAAAGGCGTATTATATTGAAAAAAGTATCAAAAAGTGTTAGCATATTACATATAGACAAGAGAATTCAGAAAAACAAAATGTGTATTTTATAAGGAGGATACTTACGTGCAGAATGGATTTTTAGGAATAACTGTTAGTAGTGAACAGGTTGGTTGGGCAGTTACAAATCCCAAATATGAGTTAGAACGTGCATCTCGAAAAGATTTATGGGGTGTAAGGCTTTTTGATAAAGCAGAAACAGCGGAAGATCGAAGAATGTTCCGTACAAACAGACGATTAAATCAGAGAAAAAAGAACAGAATACATTATCTTAGAGATATTTTCCATGAGGAAGTAAATCAAAAAGATCCTAACTTTTTTCAGCAATTAGATGAAAGCAATTTCTGTGAAGATGATCGTACTGTAGAGTTTAATTTTGATACTAATCTTTATAAGAATCAGTTTCCAACAGTGTATCATTTAAGAAAATATCTAATGGAAACAAAAGATAAACCAGATATTCGTCTGGTATACTTAGCTTTTTCAAAATTTATGAAAAATCGAGGACATTTCTTATACAAAGGAAATCTTGGAGAGGTTATGGACTTTGAAAATTCCATGAAAGGCTTTTGTGAAAGTTTAGAGAAATTTAATATTGACTTCCCTACATTATCAGATGAACAGGTAAAAGAAGTCCGAGATATCTTATGTGATCATAAAATTGCTAAAACTGTGAAAAAGAAAAACATCATTACTATTACAAAAGTAAAAAGTAAGACAGCAAAAGCATGGATTGGACTGTTTTGTGGTTGCAGCGTCCCTGTTAAAGTATTATTTCAGGATATCGATGAAGAAATTGTAACGGATCCAGAAAAAATCTCATTTGAAGATGCTTCTTATGATGATTATATTGCAAATATTGAAAAGGGTGTCGGTATTTATTATGAAGCTATTGTTTCTGCAAAGATGCTTTTTGACTGGTCTATCCTGAATGAAATTTTAGGTGACCATCAGTTATTAAGTGATGCAATGATCGCAGAATACAATAAGCATCATGATGATTTAAAGCGTTTACAGAAGATCATTAAAGGAACTGGCAGTAGAGAATTATATCAGGATATCTTTATTAATGATGTTTCTGGAAATTATGTATGCTACGTTGGTCATGCAAAAACAATGAGTAGTGCAGATCAGAAACAGTTTTATACATTTTTAAAAAATCGATTAAAAAATGTGAATGGTATTTCATCAGAAGATGCAGAATGGATTGATACAGAGATTAAAAACGGTACTTTACTACCAAAACAGACAAAACGTGATAACAGTGTTATTCCGCATCAATTACAGTTAAGGGAATTTGAATTAATTCTTGATAACATGCAGGAAATGTATCCATTCTTAAAAGAAAACAGAGAAAAATTATTAAAAATCTTCAATTTCGTTATTCCTTATTATGTAGGTCCGCTAAAGGGCGTTGTAAGAAAAGGAGAGAGTACAAACTGGATGGTGCCTAAAAAAGATGGTGTGATTCATCCATGGAATTTCGATGAAATGGTGGACAAAGAAGCGTCTGCGGAATGTTTTATTTCCCGAATGACAGGAAATTGTAGTTATTTATTTAATGAAAAAGTTCTTCCAAAGAATTCTCTTCTTTATGAGACATTTGAGGTATTAAATGAGCTGAATCCATTAAAGATCAATGGAGAACCTATCAGCGTGGAATTAAAACAGAGAATTTATGAACAGCTTTTCTTGACAGGGAAAAAAGTTACAAAAAAATCTCTGACAAAATATCTTATCAAGAATGGCTATGACAAGGATATTGAATTATCAGGTATTGATAATGAATTTCACAGCAATCTAAAATCTCATATTGATTTTGAGGATTACGATAATCTATCTGATGAAGAAGTTGAACAGATTATTCTTAGAATTACAGTATTTGAAGATAAGCAGCTGTTAAAAGATTATTTAAATCGCGAGTTTGTAAAGCTCTCTGAGGATGAGAGAAAACAGATTTGCTCATTATCTTATAAAGGATGGGGAAACTTATCAGAAATGCTATTAAACGGTATTACTGTAACAGATTCCAATGGTGTAGAAGTTTCTGTAATGGATATGCTGTGGAATACAAACTTAAATCTGATGCAGATCTTAAGTAAGAAATATGGATATAAAGCAGAAATCGAACATTACAATAAAGAACATGAAAAAACCATTTATAATCGTGAAGATTTAATGGATTATTTAAATATTCCACCGGCTCAGCGTAGGAAGGTAAATCAGTTGATTACGATAGTAAAATCTCTCAAAAAGACATATGGAGTTCCAAATAAGATTTTCTTCAAAATAAGCAGAGAACATCAGGATGATCCAAAGAGAACTTCATCCAGAAAAGAACAGCTAAAATATTTATACAAATCCTTAAAATCAGAAGATGAAAAACATCTTATGAAAGAGCTTGATGAATTGAACGATCATGAATTATCCAATGATAAAGTTTATCTTTATTTTCTACAGAAAGGACGCTGCATTTATTCTGGCAAGAAATTAAATCTTTCAAGATTAAGAAAATCTAATTATCAGAATGATATTGACTACATTTATCCATTATCTGCAGTAAATGATCGTTCTATGAATAATAAGGTATTAACGGGAATCCAGGAGAATCGAGCAGACAAGTATACCTATTTTCCAGTTGATTCAGAAATTCAGAAAAAAATGAAGGGATTTTGGATGGAACTGGTTCTGCAGGGATTTATGACAAAGGAGAAATACTTCCGATTATCCAGAGAAAATGATTTTTCAAAGAGCGAACTTGTTAGCTTTATTGAACGTGAAATTTCAGATAATCAGCAAAGTGGAAGAATGATTGCTTCTGTATTACAGTATTATTTCCCTGAATCAAAGATTGTATTTGTAAAAGAAAAGCTGATTTCTTCCTTTAAGAGGGATTTCCATTTAATTAGTAGTTATGGTCACAATCATTTACAAGCTGCAAAAGATGCTTATATTACGATTGTAGTTGGAAATGTATATCATACAAAATTTACAATGGACCCAGCAATCTATTTTAAGAATCATAAGAGAAAAGATTATGATCTGAACCGATTATTCTTAGAAAATATCAGCAGAGATGGACAGATTGCATGGGAAAGTGGTCCATATGGGTCAATTCAGACGGTTCGAAAAGAATATGCTCAAAACCATATTGCTGTTACAAAAAGAGTCGTGGAAGTAAAAGGCGGCTTATTTAAGCAGATGCCATTAAAAAAAGGACATGGCGAATATCCATTAAAAACCAATGATCCTAGATTTGGCAATATCGCACAGTATGGAGGGTATACGAATGTCACAGGTTCCTATTTTGTATTAGTAGAATCAATGGAGAAAGGGAAAAAACGTATTTCTTTAGAATATGTTCCAGTATATCTTCATGAGCGTTTAGAGGATGATCCTGGACATAAACTGTTAAAAGAATATCTGGTTGATCACAGAAAACTTAATCATCCAAAGATTTTACTTGCAAAAGTAAGAAAAAACTCATTACTTAAGATTGACGGTTTTTATTATCGTTTAAATGGTCGAAGTGGAAATGCTCTTATCCTTACAAATGCAGTGGAATTGATCATGGATGACTGGCAGACAAAAACAGCAAACAAGATTTCTGGATACATGAAACGCAGAGCTATTGATAAGAAAGCAAGGGTTTATCAAAATGAATTCCATATTCAGGAATTAGAACAGCTTTATGATTTTTATTTAGATAAATTAGAGAATGGTGTATATAAAAATCGTAAGAATAATCAGGCTGAATTAATTCACAACGAAAAAGAACAGTTTATGGAACTCAAGACAGAAGATCAGTGTGTATTATTGACTGAGATTAAAAAGCTTTTTGTATGTTCTCCAATGCAGGCAGACCTTACATTGATTGGTGGCAGCAAACACACAGGAATGATTGCTATGTCAAGCAATGTTACAAAAGCAGATTTTGCAGTCATTGCGGAAGATCCTTTAGGACTTAGAAACAAAGTAATTTATTCTCATAAAGGTGAGAAGTAAGTTTTCATATTTGTTCGGAAAATTCATAATCATATCGAACGGCTTTGGAACTGCGTAGAACATGATATGTCTTATGGCTAAAAAAATTACAGGTGCATATTTTGAACTGTGTAAAACATGGCATATGGGAGAATTGGCAACGACTGGAACGGAGCATAGTTTTGAAACTGTATAAAACATGACATATCTTATGGTTCAAATTATTTATACAGTACGTGAAAATAAGAAATTATCGAATAAACTCGTTTAGACGAGAACTGCTAGAGGCAGTAATTGCAGAAAATGTCATGAACCCCAAGCGACTTCGTCGGCCGGGGTTTTACGCACCAATTTGATAATATTTCTAATCATATATGACCTTATATGATCAATGGAGAAAATAGATGTTTCAAGTAAAAAATAAAGAAACTGGAAAAAAATATACCGTATATGCTGTCGGGGATGAATATCTGACAAGATTCTTAATTTACGAAGATAATCATTGGAAATGGCAATGTATGGATGATTTTGTTCCAGTAAATACGAATTAAGAAAGCGAGAAATTTATATGAAGATTACAAGAACAATCAAGTTTAAAGAATACATCCTTGGATATTTAGAAAAATTAGAAGTTCATGAAGTTCGACGTATTGAAAAAGTCGGACGATTAAGCCGTGACATTATCAAAGAGGAATCTGAAAAATGTGGACACAAATTAATGATTCTTGATACGATTGAAAAAGAAAGACGTTATGAATGTTCATTAGAAGATTTCTTATCCGTTGCAAGAGAGATTCCACTAAAAGATCAGGAGACTGTTAATACAGAAGAAAAGAATGTTCAGGAAGATAATTCAGAGGATTCTAAGTCTAAGTTAGGCGATTCTGACTGTGCCCCTTGGATTGAAGATTAATGTTATTTTGAGAAATGATTGCAAATGAAACTATATTTCAAGAAATACACAAATCATGTTTTGGAACTATGTAAAATCAAATGATTGCAAATGAGAAAGGATATATTTATGGATAAATATTTAGTTTTGGAACTATGTAAAATCAAATGATTGCAAATGGATTGTCGAGAATTCGTTGATGAATGGCTCGTTTTGGAACTATGTAAAATCAAATGATTGCAAATGGTCAAAGTAATTGCATGGCGTGTAAAAATAAGAATTTATCGAAATAATTTGCTCCGGCAAAATCTGCAAGATGCAGAAATCAAGCTGATCGATGCTTTACATATTTATCTATTTCAATATTTCTTCAACCATATACATTGATCAGCTTTAATAAAAAGAATTAAAATTACGAAAATAAAATTGAATGATTCCAATGGATAGTCGAAAAAGAATTGGATAGTCGATGGGTTTTAGAATAGTGTAAAATTGAATGATTCTAAGGGGTCAAATAGATTCTATACAATGCGTGAAAATAAGAAACTTATCGAACAAACCTGTGTAGGAAACAGGAACTGCCGAGGGCAGTAAAAATAAGAAGCATATTTTTATTATGTTTTATTTTATGATGAAGAGGTGGATGATGGTTCTATCTCTGTTTTTGAGAAAATGGATGCATTGCAAAATGCAACAATCTTAGAAGTACAAATACATATTGATGACTTAAAAGATAAATTGGAAGAAGTAAAATTTACTCTTAAAATATCAGGTTTGTATTTGAAGAAGATAATTTTATGGATTCTTATTATAAATCTTATACGTTACCGATTGTATATCACAAAAACTATTTATTAAGTATTAACAATAATAAGGAATAACAATAAATGGAAATAGATTACAGAAAAGAATTAAATAAGAGTCAATATGAAGCTGTTACAACGACAGAAGGACCAGTCCTAATCCTTGCCGGTGCCGGAACTGGCAAAACTCGTTGTATGGTATATCGTGTGGCATATCTGATTGAAAAAGGCGTGTCACCCAATAATATCTTATTATTGACCTTTACAAATAAAGCAGCAAATGAAATGAAGCAAAGGGCAGCAGATATGCTTGATGAACGATGTAGTCAAATTACTGCATGTACATATCATTCATTCTGTGCAAAGATGCTTCGCAAATATTCACAACTGATTGGAATTCAATCAGATTATACAATTATTGATCCGGGAGATTGTGCAGATATCATATCGATCATCGAAACAGAACACGGTATGGATAAAGTAAAAGATTTTCCAAGATCATCTCAACTGGTATCAGCACATAGCAAAGCCTTAAATACGAATCAGTCATTAGAGGATACTTTGTTTGATATGCTCGGTAAATGGAAGTATATGAAAATCGAAAGATTCATTCCAGATATAAAGAAAATCTTAGCGGATTATCAATCATACAAAAAACAAAACAACATGATGGATTATGATGATTTGCTAATCAATTTTATATCTGTATTGAAAAGAAACCCTTCTATAAAGAATAAATTAGCTGATATTTATCAGTATATTATGATCGACGAATATCAGGATTCTAATTATTTACAGGAAAAGATTATTTTTATGTTACGTGAAAAGAATCGTAACTTAGCAGTGGTAGGTGATGATTACCAATGCATCTATGGATTTAGAGGAAGTATGGTAGAAAATATCATTAATTTTCCACAAAAGATGTCCGGATGTAAAGTTGTTTACTTAACACAGAATTATCGCAGCAATCAAGAGATCATGGATTTATCCAATATTGTTATGAAAAAACATTCACTGGAAGGTTTTTTTAAGAAGCTTGTCGCAACTCATGTGGCCAATATTCAGCCATTGCTAGTTCGATCAGAGGACGAGGGCGAAGAAGCTTCTTATATTTTAAATAAGATTATGGCATTACATGATGAAGAAGAGATTCCGTATCATGAAATTTGTGTTCTTGAAAGAAGTTCTTATCATTCTGTAAGACTAGAAGCACTTTTAAATAAAATGAAAATCCCATATGACAAATATGGTGGAATGAAGTTTTTTGATTATGATCATATCAAAAACTTCTTATGCTTTTTGCGATGTCAGATAAATCCACATGATGAAATTGCATGGTTTCGACTATTAAAGTTATTTGATGGTATTGGAAATGTTTATGCCAGAAATATCGCAGCAACATGTAAAACTCTTGGATTAGAGGGACTTGTTCAACACAAATACATAAAAAGAAAATTTCAGCCGGATCTTGAAAATTTAAAGAGTTTTATTGAAAAGCTTAATAATCAAGATTTTCAGATAGAATTGCAAAGCATTAAATCATTTTATTCACGTTTAATGGACATTACATTAATGCTGATGAAAACATCGGAGAAGAAACGTAGGGAGCTTGCTAGAGCAAATAAACAAGCGGTCCGCGATTTTGATACACTGATTGAAATGGCAGATGGATATGATTCTCCAGTGACATTTCTGGAAGAAATAATGCTTGAAGCCAGTCCTCAGAAAGAGGAAGAAGAAGATCGAATGGTTATATCTACAATTCATTCCGCAAAAGGCTTAGAGTTTCATTCTGTTTTTGTTATGAACTGCGTAGATACAATGTTTCCATCTACAGATAAAGATCAGATTGGAACAGTAGAAGATAACGAAGAGTTGAGATGCTTCTATGTGGCAATAACACGGGCAAAAGAACGATTATTTTTAATGGCACCGAAATATATAGCCAAATTTGGATGTGTTGAAGAGGGAATTATCTCCCATTTTATTAGTGATGTTTTTCAAGTAAAGGAGTAATTTATAGTGAAATGCTTAAATTATGTTGTCAATGTGGATTTGAATCCATGTAAAAATGTAAAGCAAATGATTCCCAATGTGTTGAGAGCATAAGAAGCTACGAGTTAGAGTTTTGGAACCATGTAAAAGCAAATGATTCCAAATGGTTCCACGACCTCTTTCGATATGTGCGGTAGTTTTGAAACCATGTAAAAGCAAATGATTCCAAATGGTCAAAAGCAGATTACATGGTGTATCAAAATAAGAACTTATCGAATAGATCTATATAAATAGAATCTGCCAGGTGGCAGAAAAAAACTGAAAAAGCTGATCAATAATAACTGTTGTTACCATAATATTAATTTATCTTTTTGTATTTTGTCTATTGATCAGCTTTTTGCATGAAAATGAAAGTTATAAATATGGCAATGAAGAAAGTCGGTGATGATAAATTGAGAAGAAAAGTAGTCAGTTTTTTACTTGTTACACTTATGATGGCAACGATCACTCCTGTACATGCAGATGAGGTGTCAGAACCAACAACTGCTGCGACAGAAGTTACAACAACAGAAACGAAGCCGACTACGATAGAAAAAAAAGAAACAACTCATCATAAGAAAAAAACAGTTAAAAAAGATAAGAAAACAAAAAAGAAAAATACTAAAAAAGATGGGAAAAAGAAAAGTAAACAAAAAGAAAAATCTAAAAAAAAGGAAAACAAAAAATCAACAATTCCGATGCCTAAACGGGCTGTAAAGAAAAAAGGTTGTGATACTGTACAAAAGAAGATTGTAAAAATGCAATCAAAAATTAAAAAGTTGCAGAAAGAACAAAAAAATATCCGAAAAGAGATCAAAAAAGAAAATAATAAAAAAGAAGCACTGCAGCGATTTTATCAGCAATATCCTACAGAGCGTGAAGCAACTATGAAACTGCGAGGACAAAAGATTACACCTCTTACTAAGATTTCAGAGGAAGACGATGCATTAAGAAATAGATTATTCAGTTTAGCTAATACATTTCATGACGATCAACTACGTAAAATTGCCTCTGAGTACGTCTTTGGCGTAAGAGATCTTAATTTTGAAGACCTGTTAAACGAGGATGATACCATTGACCTTAATACATATTTAAAAGGCAAATATATTGCTCCAACGCAGAATATGCAGATAGGAATTAAAAATAAGGATCAAGAAATTCAAAAATTAAAGAAACAGATCAAAGAGGAAAAGAAAACCAGATTTTTTGATCCGAAAAACGTAAATTCTATTAGCAATATTACAGTTGATGATGCTAAAAAGATGTTGTCTGGAACGCAATTATATCCAGAAGCAGAAGCTTTTGTTAAAGCAGAAAGAATTCATCATGTAAATGCAGTCTTTTTAATGGGAATTGCTGCACATGAAAGTGCCTGGGGAACAAGCCGGCGTGCCAGAGAAGATAATAATTTAACTGGATATGGAGTTTACTCAGATAGTGCAAAGGGCATCAATAAGCCAAGCAAAGAAGAAGGATTATTAGCCACCGCTGAGACATTGCACGAACGATACTTAACCCCTGGAGGCAGCTATTACGAAGGAACTTCCGTTGCTGATGTAAATAAACATTATTGTGTCGGAAATGAATGGGCCGGAGCGGTAGTTGGTTATGCTTATCAATTAATGAATAAACTAAATTAGATATCATCAAAGAGGTTTTGGTTAACTAAAGGTTGATTATCGGTATATTATTGTTCGGTGTCTGTAGACAGCATTTTTTCAAATCTATAGTTGTTATAAAATAAGAGACACTTTCATGTATAGTGGAGTTTAGTTTCAGAAGTTTATAAAAACAGATAACTATTAATGATTATCTGTTTCATGGATTGTGTAAAAATAAGCAAATTAGCGAATATGCTCGTTGAAACGAGAGCTGTTAGATAACAGCTAAAAATGTAACTATATAAATTAATTTGTAAATTATAGGGAGGACTATTTTAGTGAAACACGGTAAAGTTCCAACAAGAAATCAAAAAGAACTTATGTTAAAAAATAATCTTAATCCGAAAGAATGGCTGGTTGTAAAGAAAATGGCGGATGGATTTGAGATTGTTAATAGAGAAAATGAAGCAGATCGTAAATTTCTGTATTGTTAAGGTGAAATAATGATGGATATTTACACAAGATTATTGATGATGGATATTATGATATCGGCAGTAGCTATTATGGTAAATATCTTAGAAAATTGTCCGATTAACGGTAAAATACACAATATTTCAAGAATTTTAATCATATCTAGTATTGCTGCAGACATTATCTTACTTTTAGGAATTGTCAATACGTTCATCTCATACAGTATCCTGTATTCTTATTTTAAATAAGATACAGAAGAATCATTGTCGATGTTAAACATATTACGTGAAACATTATTGTCAGGCTTTAGAAGTCTATAAAAAAGAATCATTGTCAATGCTGTCGGCACGATAGTAGCACCCCTTTGAGGCTTTAGAAGTCTATAAAAAAGAATCATTGTCAATGGTCCTCTTGTCTAAATAAAGGAAATTATGTGCTTTAGAAGTCTATAAAAAAGAATCATTGTCAATGGTCAAATAAGCAGACTGCGTAAAAATAAGAATTTTATCGATATTGCTCGTGTAGTCGAGAACTGCCAAGTGGCAGCAACATTTATAATAAAAAGGAGGAATTATATGCGAAAACAAGTTTTTGCAACGATTGGTTGTGCTATCTTTTTACTGATCGTAGTAGGTTTCCTGATGATGGCATATTCTTCTTATACAAAACATCAAGAGGAAATTGCTGAACAAAAATTAATAAAGCAGGAAAGAAAAGAATCACGAAAAACACTTCAATCATCAGAAGAAAGGGAATGGAATCTGGACTGCCTGTGGGAGCATGTTATCGAAATTGATGGTACAGAAATTGAAGTACCAATTAAATACAATGATCTGATCAAGACACTTGGAAACAAAGTGAAAGAAGCTAAAGATAAAAAAATCATGCTACAAAATGGGCAAGTTTTATGGCTGAATTGTACGAAAGATGAAAAAGACTCTATGAGTAATGGAAAAGATAAAGCAATGGTTTATGGTATATCTACACAACAGGATGCTAAAGATTCTTGTGTTACAATTCAAAAAATCAAAACGGGAATGTCATATGATAAATTAAAGGAATATTATGAGACTCCAGTTACAAAAGATGATTCCCAAAGCATTTCTGTACTGCAATATGCTGATCCAAAATCAGATTTAGATATCACACAGCAAAATGTGACTATTTATTTGGATAATAATACCGTAGTTGGATTAGGTATATATTATGATGGAAGTAGGGAGGATTGATTAAATTGGAAAAGAAAAATACAGAAAAAGGAGAAAAACAAAAAGAAAAAATACAAATTCCAATTTGGGAAAAAGCAAATCTTACAATCCAAGAGGCTGCTGTATACTTCAACATTGGGGAAAAAAAATTACGAGAAATGTCTAATAATCCTAAATGTAAATTTGCATTATTTGTTGGGAATAAATGTCTAATTAAGCGAAAATCTTTAGAAGAGTATTTAAAACATACATCATTTATATAATGACACACAATATTCTCTACTTATAAATAGAGAGCACACAATTTACAAAAAGAATATTGGAAGGAGCTTATTTCATGCTATAATCCATTTATAGTATTAAGCTCCTTTCTTTTTTTGAAAGGAAGGCAGAAAATGACTAAAACAAAAAAGAAAAACCGTAAAGATAGTAAGGGAAAAGTATTAAGAACTGGTGAATCAGAAAGATCTAATGGGACATATATGTATCGGTATGTTCCCAAAATAAGAGGCCGTTCTGTAAACTCTCCTGAAAAAAAGGATAACAGAATAACTATTTATGCAAAAACCCTCCCTGAGTTACGTCAGAAAGAACTGCAAATAACACAAGATATTATTGAAGAAATCGACACCGTGAATGGCAATAAGACCGTTGCGTCTATGACAAAACTCTATATTGATTTAAAAAAGAATTTGCATTTCACAACCAGAGAGTCTTATCTATCTGTTTACCGATGTCATATTAAAGATTCATGGTTTGGCGAAATGTGTATTAAAGATGTAACAAAAACAGATGTTATTTTATTTTATAATGAAATAACGGAAGATTTGACAAATTCTTTTTTAGAAAATGTTCATAGAATTATACATGGTTGCTTTGATTTAGCTCTTGAAAATCATTGGATAAGATTTAATCCAACACAAAATGTTATGAGGCTTTACCCTGCAAATGTGCCTGAAAGACAACCATATACCAAAGAACAAGAAAATTTGTTACTTAATTTTGTAAAAAATGATGGAACTTATTACATATATTATCCACTGATTATATGTTTTTTGGAAACAATGCTAAGAGCAAGTGAAATGTTTGGATTAACGTGGAGTAATATTGATTTTATAAATAATACTATTACAGTTGATCATCAGGTATTATATACACGCTATGAAGGGAAATACCAATTTATTGCATCAAAAGTAAAAACTAAAGCTGGAAATCGAGTCATACCATTAACGCAACGTGCAAAAAAAGCTTTTCTTTACCAGCGTAAACAACAAATATCATTAAATAGACAACCTACTATTCAGGTTGGTTCCTATTCTGATTTTGTTTTTACTACAAGATCAGGCCGACCATACACCGTTCCAAACATTGACAAATGCTTTTCTCGTCTTATTAAGGCATATAATAGAAAAGAAGCAGCATTAGCCAAAAAAGAAGGACGAGATCCTATATCATTGCCACATCTAACTTGTCACGTGCTAAGACATACTGGATGTTCAAATTTTTGCAAATTATTTTATAAAGAACGACTTGATATTAAAATTCTTCAAAAATGGATGGGACACGCTTCTATAGAAATCACAATGGAAATATACAACCATGCAACGGAAGCTGATCAAGAAGATGCACTAAAAGCAATTGAACAAGCTAGGCAAAAATTATGTTTATAAATAAGTATAGTTAAATTTACTCCATTTTTACACCAAAAGATGAAAATATGTGCCAAGTTATGCCAAATTACGCTTATATGCTCTATAACTTATTGACCTTTTATAAAATCTTTTTTATTAATTTCTACATACTCTAATAACTAAAAAATTGATAAAAATATCTCTAAATAAAAAATTTTTTCATTTACTATCTTTCTGTTGACTAATACCCCACCAAGGTATATAATATCGCATAGAAAGGAGGTTTTTATGGAAAATCATATAGAACATTGTTGTTCTTATAAGTCAAAAGAACGCCCTGATAAAGAGTATAAGGATTTAATAAATAGATTGAGCCGTATTGAAGGACAAGTTCGCGGAATAAAAAAGATGGTAGAGAATGATACTTATTGTACCGATATTTTAGTTCAGGTATCTGCTGTCAATGCAGCTTTAAATAGTTTCAATAAAGTCCTTCTTGCCAATCATATCAGAACTTGTGTAGCAGAAGATATCCGAGAAGGAAAGGATGAGACGATTGATGAATTAGTAAAAGTTCTACAAAAACTAATGAAATAACAATTTGACAAGCAAAATGAAAGGAAGGGAAACCATGGAACAATATCAAGTGACTGGCATGAGCTGTGCTGCTTGCAGTGCACGCGTGGAGAAAGCGGTTTCCAGTGTAGAAGGAGTCACATCCTGCTCTGTAAGTCTGCTGACAAACTCAATGGGTGTCGAAGGAACTGCAGATTCATCTGTGATCATCAAAGCTGTGGAAGATGCTGGATACGGAGCAAAGAAGAAGGGCGTGCAAACGCAGAGTAATTCTTCAGATGCAGATTTATTAAAAGATAGAGAAACTCCTGTCTTGAAGAAACGACTGATCACATCGTTATGTTTTTTGATTCCTTTGATGTATCTGTCAATGGGATATATGATGTGGAACTGGCCGATTCCTAAGATTTTAGATGGAAACCATGTAGCAATGGGGCTGATCCAGTTGTTATTTACAACAATCATCATGGTGATCAACCAGAAATTCTTTATTAGTGGATTTAAGAGCTTATTCCATAAAGCACCGAATATGGATACTCTGGTTGCTTTAGGATCAGCAGCTTCTTATGGATACAGTGTTTATATCCTATTTGCAATGACAGATGCTCAGATGCATCAAAACATGGATGCGGTTATGAAATACATGCATGAATTCTACTTTGAATCTGCCGCTATGATCCTGACATTGATCACAGTTGGTAAGATGCTAGAAGCAAGATCCAAAGGAAAAACGACAGATGCTTTAAAGAGTCTTATGAAATTAGCACCAAAGACGGCAGTTGTGATCCGTAATGAACAGGAAATAGAAGTTGGGATCGAACAGGTACATCAAGGAGATATCTTCGTTGTAAAACCTGGAGAAAATATACCGGTAGATGGTATCATCATAGAAGGAAACAGTGCTTTAAATGAATCTGCTTTAACAGGAGAAAGTATCCCTGTGGATAAAAAAGAAGGAGATACCGTATCTGCTGCAACATTAAATACATCTGGTTATCTAAAATGTGAAGCTACAAGAGTTGGCGAAGACACAACTCTTTCTCAGATCATTCAGATGGTCAGTGATGCGGCAGCAACCAAAGCACCGATTGCAAAGGTTGCAGATAAAGTATCAGGGATTTTTGTCCCAACTGTTATTTGTATTGCAATCGCAACAATGATCATCTGGCTGCTTGTCGGACAAAGTTTTGGATTTGCACTTGCCAGAGGCATTTCTGTATTAGTTATCAGCTGCCCTTGTGCTTTAGGACTTGCAACACCTGTAGCGATCATGGTTGGAAATGGAATGGGCGCAAAGCATGGAATCATGTTTAAGACAGCCGTATCCTTAGAAGAGACAGGAAAAACACAGATCATAGCTTTAGATAAAACAGGAACGATCACAAGTGGAAAACCTCAGGTTACAGATATGGTACCGGTAGAAGGTATCAGCGAAGAAGAATTACTTTCCATTGCATATGCATTAGAAAAGAAGAGTGAACATCCGCTTGCTCATGCAATTTTACAAAAAGCAGAAGAAGCGCAGATTCATGACAATCTTGAAATTAAAAACTTTTTGGCGGTTGCGGGAAATGGGCTTTCTGGAAAGATTGATAAAGAGACGGTCTATGGTGGAAACCAGAGATTTATTGAGAAATATGCAAAAATTCCATTATCTATGATCAAAAAATCAGAAGAACTTGCTAATCAGGGAAAAACACCATTATTCTTTGCGTGTGATGAACAGCTGATTGGTATCATTGCTGTTGCGGACGTTATCAAAGAAGACAGCCCTCAGGCAGTCAAAGAACTTCAGAACATGGGAATCCGTGTGGTTATGCTAACAGGAGATAATGAACGTACCGCAAAAGCAATCGGTAAACAAGCTGGTGTTGATCGTGTGATCGCAGGTGTTCTTCCAGAAGGAAAAGAAAGTGTCATTCGTGACTTGAAAGAAAAAGGAAAAGTTGCAATGGTTGGTGACGGAATCAATGATGCACCAGCGCTTACAAGAGCTGATATGGGAATTGCGATCGGTGCAGGTACAGATATCGCAATTGATGCTGCGGACGTTGTTTTAATGAAAAGCCGTTTGAGTGATGTACCTGCAGCAATCCGTTTGAGTCGTGCGACACTGAAGAACATTCATGAAAATTTATTTTGGGCATTTATTTATAACATCATCGGAATTCCATTGGCTGCGGGAGCCTGGTATATGTTACTTGGGTGGAAACTAAATCCAATGTTTGGAGCTGCAGCAATGAGTTTATCAAGTTTCTGTGTTGTTACCAATGCATTACGATTAAATCTTTTTAAAATGCATGATGCTAGCAAAGACCAGAAGATCAAAAATAGTGTAGTACTTGAAGAAATTCAGGTTCAAAATATAACAAAACAGGAGGAAAAAACAATGAAGAAAACAATGAAGATTGAAGGAATGATGTGTGGACACTGCGAGGCTGCTGTGAAGAAAGCCTTAGAATCTTTAGAGGGTGTAGAAGAGGCAATTGTAAGTCATGAAGAAGGAACAGCAGTTGTTTCTATGACAAATGAAGTGTCAGATGATGTCTTAACACAGACAGTAGAAGATAAAGATTACAAAGTGACAGAAATTGAGTAAAAACAAAGATTGTTATAATATTTTGACATAATTCAAGAAAATATAACAACAAAAAATCAATATTGTTATATAAAATAATGATAAATTTGCAAGATGTATGTAGATTTATCATTATTTTTTTATATAAAGCACTATCTTGTTGAGAAAAATTATCAAAAGTGTGGTACAATATGACTGGTTAGAATCATCTAATCAATTACAACAATAAAGATAGATAAAGGATATAAAAAATGACACTAAAAGAATTACAAATCGGTAAGAGTGCAGTGATCAAAAGCGTTGGCAGTCATGGTGCATTAAGACAACATTTTCTTGATATGGGAATGATCCCTGGTGTTGAAATCACAGTAGTAAAGCTTGCACCAATGGGTGACCCTATGGAAGTACAGATTCATGGGTATGAACTGACTCTTCGATTAGAAGAAGCCGATCAGATTGAAATTGATCCAATTGTAGAAAGAAGCAGAAGTCATAAGGGTGCGGAATATATGAGAACTTTTGAGCATCCGGGATTAGGGGAAGAAGGTAAATACCATTCCAAAGAAGATGAACATCCACTTCCAGAGGGAACACAATTGACCTATGCATTAGTCGGTAATCAAAACTGTGGAAAAACAACATTATTTAATCAGTTGACTGGTGCCAATCAGCATGTTGGAAATTTTCCAGGTGTAACAGTCGATCGAAAAGATGGTGCGATCAAAGGACATCCTGAAACAAATGTAACGGACCTTCCAGGAATTTATTCGATGTCACCTTATAGTAGTGAGGAGATTGTTTCCAGAAACTTCGTACTAGAAGACAAACCAAAGGCGATCATTAATATTTTAGACGCGACAAATATTGAACGAAATCTTTACCTTACTATGCAGTTATTAGAGATGGACATTCCAATGGTGGTGGCCTTAAATATGATGGATGAAGTTGTTGGGAATCAAGGATCGATCAATGTCAATGAAATGGAATCATTGCTAGGTGTTCCAATTGTTCCGATTTCAGCGGCAAAGAATGAAGGAGTCGATGAAGTTGTAAAACATGCACTTCACATTGCAAAATATCAGGAAAAACCATTGCGGCAGGATTTTTGTGATAAAGAAGATCATAATGGTGCAGTGCATCGTTGTATTCATGCAGTAATACATTTGATTGAAGATCACGCGGAAAAGGCACAGATACCAGTTCGTTTTGCAGCGACAAAAGCTATTGAAGGAGATCCTTTGATCTTAGAACAATTAAAGCTTGATCAAAATGAAATGGAAATGTTAGAGCATATTGTCAAACAGATGGAAACAGAACGAGATTTAGATCGAAGTGCAGCAATCGCAGACATGAGATTTGATTTTATTGAGCGTTTATGTGAACAGACTGTTGTCAAACCAAAAGAAAGTAAAGAACGGATCCGAAGCGAAAAGATCGATCGAGTTCTAACAGGAAAGTATACAGCAATTCCTTGTTTTGTAGGAATCATGGTTTTGGTATTCTATCTTACATTTAATGTGATCGGGGCCTGGCTTCAAGGAATCTTGCAATTAGGAATTGATAAAATCTCAGTACTTACAGATCAGGCATTAACTGCGGCTCACGTGAATCATGCGATCCATAGTCTAGTGATTGAAGGAATCTTTACTGGTGTAGGAAGTGTACTAAGCTTTTTACCGATCATTGTAACCTTATTTTTCTTCTTATCATTAATGGAGGACAGTGGATACATAGCAAGAGTGGCATTTGTTATGGATAAAATGCTTCGAAAGATTGGATTGTCTGGGCGAAGTATCGTTCCGATGCTGATCGGTTTTGGATGTACAGTGCCTGCGGTTATGGCAACAAGGACTTTAACGAGTGAACGAGACCGTAAGATGACGATTCTTTTAACACCATTTATGAGCTGTACAGCCAAGCTGCCAATTTATTCTTTTTTCGTGAATGCATTTTTCCCAAAACGTGGCGGTCTTATTATGGCAGGATTATATTTAGCAGGAATCATGATAGGTATTTTGATTGCATTTTTATATAAGGGAACGTTATTTAAAGGAGAACCAGTGCCATTTGTTATGGAGTTACCAAATTACAGACTTCCAGGAGTGAAGAATGTAGCACAATTATTATGGGAGAAAGCAAAAGATTTCTTACAGAAAGCATTTTCTGTGATTTTGGTCGCCACGATCGTTGTATGGTTTTTACAGAGATTTGATCTGCAGTTAAATATGGTAGAAGATTCTGCACATAGCATTTTAGCAATGGTAGCTGGTGTGTTAGTACCAGTTTTTTCACCATTAGGATTGGGAGATTGGAGAATCGTGACATCATTGATCAGTGGATTTATGGCAAAAGAAAGTGTAGTTTCAACATTAGGAGTTTTATTCAATGGAAACATCACAGCGGCGATCACACCATTAGCCGCAAGTTCTTTATTAGTATTTAGTTTGCTTTATTCTCCATGCGTTGCGGCCATCGCATCTGTAAAACGTGAACTAGGAACAAGATGGGCGGTTGGTCTGGCATTATGGCAATGTATGATTGCATGGATTGCAGCATTAATCGTAAGATTCATTGGATTAGTAATTTGAATTACATAAAATAAAAATATCGAGAGAGGCCAGTAAAATACTGGCTTCTCTGTCTTTTATCAGCAATCTATAATTTAAATCAGTATTTTGCGTATAGATTGATTCTTAAGCATATGGCACTTTCAAGGTCTGTTCTCTCCATATTTTATATCATTATTGTCAAATGTAAAAAAATAAAGGAACATTGAAAATCTTATTCCAATTCCATGTTCCTTTATCATTCAGATGTTATTTAGAAACTTAAATGCTTCTTTTTCTTTAACAGATTCGCACCTGTGATGATCAGCATGATTCCAGATGCAAGTCCAATACAAATGGATAAGATTCCAAGCACGATGTTTCCAGCACCGGTACGTTTCATTGTTAAGTAGATTTTCTCCATGTCCATGATGTGACCTCCGTTTGAGAATTATAATTTGTAATGTCTATGATTTACTATATCATTAAAATTCATACTTCGTCAAATAACAACTTATAAAAGCAGATTTCTTACCATTGCACCATCAAATGTTACACTATTCATATGGTGGACTTCAATCTGATATAATGCATTGGCTGCAATATGTTCTGCGGCTTGTTCCAGATCTCTGATTCCTGTGGTTTCAGAATACATCTTAATGACAGCATCTAAGGCCTCATCTGTCATAATACATTCATCATCTTTTAATCCCATACGTTTTAATACCTTAGGGAGTGCAAATCTTTGGAAGATCGCTTTCTTCTCTTCCGGTGTGTAATCAGGGATGTCAATGACTGCAAAACGTGACATCAATGGTGCACTGATCTGGTCTTTTTCATTTGCAGTGGCAATTGGATATACTCCAACTGTTGGGATCATACATTCCATATAATTATCGGTAAATCCGAGATTATCAAGCAATGTTAGTAAAACATCTGCAGGATTTCCATTTCCTTTTCCTGAATTGGCTTTATCAAGCTCGTTAATGATAAATACAAGATTTGATTCTCCTGCCATGGAAAATGCATCCATGATGATCCCTGGTTTTGCATTTGCATAAATACGGGAACTTCCCGTTAACTGCTCTGGATCGTTAATGGAACTCATATCAAGAGTTGTCCATGGAAGTTTTAAAATTCTTGCAACAGCATAAGCAATCTGAGATTTTCCTGTTCCAGCAGGTCCAACTAATAATAATCCATAAGCAGGCAGCGTGTGTGTACGATTGATCTGAATGATCGTTTCAATGATTCTTTGTTTCACACGTTCCATACCATAGAGTTCTTCATCAAGAATCCGTCTTGCTTCTTCAGGATCGATCGCTTTAAAATAATTACTCTTCCATTGGATGTTCATCATGATGGATAATGCACGCTGGGCATGACGTCTCTCTTCTTGTGAAACTTCATGAGATTTTGCAACAGCAAGATTTCTTCTTGCCCATAGACGAATATTATCAGGCAGCGTACTTCCGGCACATGTCATAAAATCTGTGATACTCTGGATGCTGGTAAGTTTCATATCATCACCCATCTCATCAAGATTTTCATCAGTGATCCGTTCATCTGGTGCATCACTTTGGAATAAACGTTCGATCATAAACTGAAGGAAACCATCTTCTGCAGATAATTTGGTGCCACCGCCAAGAGCAATTTCTCTGATCTTGTATACACAATAACCTTCTACTGTATTCTCCCCAGATAAGCGGACATGAATATGATTCTCTCCAAGCCATCTGACCAGGCTTACAAAACGGGAATCTAATTTTAAGATATCAGATATTACTGTCCCATCTTCTCCCTCAAATTCAAAGGCTGTCTGCTTATCTTGATCAGAAAATACACCACAGGAATGATGCTCCCACTGCTTCTTCTTGTTTGATAAAATCAAGATAGGGCATTCTATCGTAGCATGATCTACATTCGAAGAAAATGTTGTATAAGTACAGACTACTTCTTCTTTTATTTCTGATGTATCGTTACTAAAATCAAATACTGGCATAATTAAATACTCCTGTTTTCTTTTGTTTAGCATATTTATATTTCATTATATCAGTTTTTCTTGATTTTTAAAAGTTTTAAACTCTTTATAAAATAGAAAAAGGGATAAATGCTTCTGGATGTTCTTTATGTTTTCCAATATATTTTTCCATCCAGACCATATCATACCAACGTCCGAATTTATAGCCGCTTTTATAAAATTTTCCAACCATATGATAACCAAGATGTTCATGATACTGAACACTGTTTTTTGTAACATATTCATCTTCGATTTCCGGATCTGTAATGCACGCATCCAAATTGATCACATGTTGTTTTCGAAGGATTTCTTCTAATGCCTCATATAATTTTTTCCCGATTCCCTGTCGTTTTACATCCTTATCTACATAAATGGTTGTTTCTACGGACCAGTCATATGCAGCACGGTTTTTAAAAGATGATGCATATGCATATCCGACAATCTTTCCATGCCCATCAACAGCCGCCAGATAAGGATAGCGTTTTAATGTCTGTTTGATCCTTTGACGGAATTCTGTTATCGAAGGTGTTTCATATTCAAATGTGATTGCTGTATGTTCTACATAATAGCGGTAAATTTCCAGTAATTCTTCTGCATCCTGTGGAGTTGCCAATCTGACTTCCATTTTGTCATTCCTTTCAGTTTAATGAAATAGTGGTGCTTTTTTATTTAATTTTGCATTTGAATGTGTTCCCCAGTGATTACTTCATAACAAATCAGATTTTTTGTGTTTAAATCTTCTTTTGTCATATCAACAGCACTGATCTGGTGATTATCATAGGTTGTATAATAGTAGATTCCTTTTTGCGTATTACAACAAGAAGTATATAAGGTAATCTCATATTTTCCATTGACATCGCAGCATCCTCTTTGCTGATCGACAGATCCAAGAATATGGAAAAACTGATTGACACTTTCATTTTCAGAATCTCCAGAGACAGAATGTAATTTGGTAAATGCTACTTTAGCAAAACGTGAGGATGAAGAAAGATCTCCAGGAAGACCAATCGCACCCATTCCACGACTGTATTGATCTAAATCGATATCTTTTGCAAATAGATTTTCTGGTTGTTTTGGAGAAAGATTCATATATTGATTTAATAAGAACATCTGAATGTTAAATGGAGGATTATTTGTTAATACCCCAACGTTATTTTCATAGATATGCATCCCATCTTCCATTGCTTCGACTGTGATCGCACCAGATTGATCTGCAATGATCCAGTGAAGCTGCGCTAATGGAAATTGTTCACTGTAAGGGGTATTGGTAAGATTCATATGAATCAATGCTGTCTTCGCTTCCTCAAGATTTGCACAAGTTCCAAGAATCCAAGGGATAAATTCAAACTGTGCGATATTGTCTTTACCTTCTTCTATATCATAATATGCTGCATTTCCAACAAAATTAAGCCCAGCCATTGCCAGTCCACATTCATTGAATGCATCATAATACAAAGGGTCATTGTCGACTACATGAGCCATTCCGATCATAGCATAATGACTTTCTATGGCATCGATATGTCTAAAATGAAATGGATAATTTCTTGGAGTGATCACAACCTCATCTCCATAAGAGAATTCATAATCTAAAGTTCTTCCAAAATAAAAATCTTTTGTCTTGTAAGTTGCAGCTGTACACATTGCTCTTTTACTCCTCCTTCTATTAATTAATTTCAATGATTTTCAGTAATAATTATATCCTGTTTCTAAGGTATCATTCAAAGATGTTATGCCTGATCTGTCATAATGGAATTATTTTCAAAAAGATTTCGAATGCTAGTCGTTATCTTTCGGAATAACTGGTCAAATCCATAAGCATAAAGAGAGCCAAAGACATTGGCAGCGATTCTTAGGATGATGGCATTCCTCAGGCCAAAAAGATTCTCTGCAATATAAAGAGCCCCAAAGGTGTTGAAAACGGTTTGCCAGGCATATCCAGCAGAATAACCAACTCCTATCCCGCCGATCAGACCGATCCATTGAAAGATATGATCAGGAAGGATCGCATGTAAAATAAGAAAGATCATACATCCAAGAATATTAAATGGTCCTCTTCTTTGTACACGGTATTTCATATCTTTTGAAAATGGCAACAGGACAGACATTGCAGCAATCCCGATCCACATAACTCTTGGCATATGAACCAATTCTCCGATCAACATTGCAGTAGAAATTCCAAGAGATAATCTTAAATACCAGCTGCTTCTTGCAGAAAACAGATGAAATTCCTTAAATAAATGATAAAATCCTCTATGAAATGTTCGATTTCTATGATTCTTGTAAAATACAAGGGAACAGATCACAGCACCTACAAATAATCCGCAACATCTTAACACATAGTTATGCCCTGTAACATCATATCCATAGAATAACAAATATCCTAAGATAAATGTGGACTGATTGGACATGATAACGTTATGGCAGCTTAAGATCATGATTGCCATAATACAAAGAAAATGAATAAAAAAAGCAGGAACAGTATTTACAGTATTAGCGAGTCTTGGTCCAATCGCAAGGATTGCAAAAATCATAAAGATAACGCCAATGCTGTGTTTTGTATCGATTCCGAAGTCAACCTGTCGTAAGATCATTAAAACCAGTAAGACTAGCACGCCGACAACACTGTTTTGTGATCCAAAGATCATACTGTAAAGAGTTACTAATGCAAAACAAAATGCAACAACTAAATATACTTTAAAATTATAGATAAGGATACGTTTATGTTTCTCTTTTGAATCTTTGGCACCTTTGATCCATTGTTTGGAACCGATGGAACTTAATTGTAACTGTTGATAAAAATCCAATGTTAATACCTCCTGTGATAAGAATCTGTTTCTGAGTAGCAATGAACAATTTTACTCACTTCTAGGCTGTTCGTCAATACGTTATTTGACGTTTTTTCTTATTTTTGATATGATTTATTTATGAAAGCGACAGACAAAGAAAGGAGAATTTATCCTCATGGCAATAAATTTTAATCAGATGTTAAAGTTTCAGCAGATAAAAAATGCATTCAAACGGTTTGATCAAGATCATCCAAAATTCAAGAATTTCATGAATGCTGTATGGAGAGAGCAGGCACTTAAACAGGATGCTGTGATCGAGATTTCTATTACATCTCCAGAAGGGAAAAATTATTGTTCGAATATCAAACTGAATGCAGCAGATATTGAGATGTTTGAACAGTTGAAATCCATGAAACCAGAATAATTTCAAATTTTAATGTCAAATTAATGTCAAATTAATGTCACGGAATCCCGAAAAGCAAAAATTTAATGTCACAACCCAAAAAGAAGGCTAGTCAAATTTCACGACTAACCTTCTTGATTTTTACTGTAATTCTTCCTCAGACACCAGATTTTTCATGCTTCTAAGCCCTATACAAAGGGTTGAAGTATTATGTAATACGGCAGATGTTGTTGGCTGGATAAAGCCTAACACCCCGGCTCCAATAAGCCCTGCGTTAAATCCAACAATAAAGCGGTAATTATTATGAATTCGGCGCATTAAGTGGTTACTGATATGTTTGAGAGTTACCAGTCCATGTAAATGGTCTCCTTCAATCGTTACATCTGCGATTTCTCTTGCAATCTGAGCTCCATCACTGATCGCGATTCCAACATTAGATGCAGATAATGCTGGAGAATCATTGATTCCATCTCCGATCATAATAACTTTTCTTCCTTCGGCTTTTTCTTTCTCAACGAAAGCAGCTTTATCCTCTGGAAGTACCTCAGCATGATATTCATCCACACCAACTTTGGCTGCAATAACCTTTGCAGTACGATCACTGTCTCCAGTCATCATAACGACTTTCTTGATTCCAGCAGCTTTTAATGCTTTGATCACATCTTTGGCTTCTTCACGTAATGGGTCTTCAATACAGATCACACCTGCAAGTTTTCCTTCGATCGCCATATATAAATGCGAACATTCTTCAGGCAGTTTCTCAAATAACTCTTCTTTGCCTTCAGGAATTGTACACTGCTCATCTTCGAATACAAAATGATAACTTCCAATGACAACTTTTTTATTCTCGATCATGGAAGAAATTCCATGAGCCACGATATACTCAACCTCAGAATGTAATTCTTCATGTACAAGATTTCTGTCAACAGCTGCCTGAACTACAGCTTTTGCCATAGAATGAGGGAAATGTTCCTCTAAACATGCGGCAATTCTTAATAATTCCTTGCATTTCATTCCGTTAAATGAAACAATATCAAGAACAGTAGGTTCCGCTTTTGTTAAAGTTCCTGTTTTATCAAAGACGATCGTTTCGGCTTCTGCCATTGCTTCTAAGTATTTACCACCTTTGACAACGATCTGATGGTCATTTGCTTCCTTGATCGCAGATAAAACAGAGATTGGCATTGCAAGTTTTAATGCACATGAGAAATCAACCATCAGTACAGATAAAGCTTTTGTTACATTTCTTGTAAACAAATATGTGAGAGCAGTTCCAGCCAATGTATAAGGAACTAGACGATCTGCAAGATGTTCTGCTTTACTTTCTAAAGAAGATTTTAATTTTTCAGATTCTTCGATCATCGTAACAATCTTATCAAATTTGCTTGATCCATTTACTTCTTTTACGCAAACTTTTAAGTCACCCTCTTCAACGACAGTTCCTGCATATACGTATCCGTCAGGAATCTTGCGAACAGGTGTTGATTCTCCAGTTAATGATGCCTGATTGACCATTGCTTCACCATCAACAACAACTCCATCAAATGGGATCATATTTCCCATCTGTATGTGAACGATATCGTTAGCATCAATTTCGTTGGATGGAACTAAAATCTCATGATCTTCTTCGACTTTCCATACCTTATCAATATTCAAGGACATGCTTTTTGCAAGATCATCGACGGATTTCTTATGTGTCCATTCTTCGAGAATTTCTCCGATTCCGAGTAAAAACATGATAGAGGATGCGGTATTGATATCTCTTCGAATGATCGATACTCCGATTGCCGTACCATCAAGTACTGGAACTTCAATCTTACCCTGAGCAAGTGTATGAATTCCTTCATATATATATTTCAAAGATTTGATCACTGTGATCCCTGCTCTTAATGGATATGGAAATAATAATTTGTTTCCATAATGGAATAAGACTTTACTTATAAGTTTCTCCTGATATGTCTGGTTTAATTGTCTGCTCTGACTTTCTTGATAATTATCAGGGACTGTGATGATTCCATGATAAAATTCCTTTAAAGCAGTAAGAATTTCACTGCGGCTGGCATCATAACAGATCACGATGTCATTTGTGCGGTCATAGATTTTTACAGATGTTACAAAATCTTTTGTTATAAGATAATATTGAAGTTCATCTGCCTGATCAGCACTCATTGTCTTCTGGCAGTTATGAATACGAATTCTGCCTCGAATCTCATGTTTGATCGTAAATTTCATACAAACTCCTTTTTGTTTGAAAACACCTGCAGGAAAACTGCAGGTGCCTTAATCTTAATGTTCTATTCTATTCTGCAACTTCTTTGAAAGTATCTTCGGAAACTTCTTCTGTTTCTTCTGCCTCTTCTGCCTCATCAGTTTCAGCATAAGCTTCCCATTCCTCTGCTTCTGCTGCTCTTTCTTCATTGATCTGCTGAGCTTCAGCATAGATATCTTCAGCATTCTCCTGTACAGTTGCAACTGTATCCATTACACATTCTTTTGCACGAAGAACAGCTGCTGTACAATTTGTATACAATTTCTTTGCATCCTTACTTGATAATGCTTTGATACCTGCTGTTCCAAATAAAACACCTGCTGCAAAAAATCCTGTTTTTTTACTCTTTACTACTGATAAAACTTTTGTTAAATCCATGGTTTTTTCCTCCTGTATGATATAAATATGTATTTATTTCTCGTATACTTAAGAGCTATATGATTTTATATGCTCTCTAAGTAACTTTGTCCATTATAAAACATCCTATGGCGATTACTCAAGACTAATCGCCGTGCCTTATTGATAATATTTCTCAATAAGCGCTACTCTCCTTCTGTAGTGTTAGAACTGTTAAATATGTTCCCAGAATCACCTTTTGAACGGTTATAGTCGTATTTGGAAGGATAACCACATGTCTCAGCAGCATCTGCACCTCCATAATTCTTAGCAAAATCCTGACGTTTTCCTTTGTTAAACATAAAGTACTTTAATGCTTCCTGATTTGCTTTGAAATTTACAAAGAAAACATATCCACATGGAGGATAGCTTCCAGCAACAGCTGTTTTGTATGTATTCTCGATCGGTACACGGAGCTGATCAATCTCTGTTGTTCCCATTTGTGCAACAGATAGGATCAGTTTCTTAATATAAGTTGCGTCCATATCCGTAGATACATCACCAAGTGCATCAATCGCAATATCCACAAGATCTAAAGGATTTTGCTGTAACATCTTCTGGAAAGTTGCCTGCATAACAGCACGCTGTCTTCCTGTTCGTCCAAACTCTTCAACACCATACTTTTTAGAGAACACATGACGAACTCTTGCATACCCTAATGCCTGATTACCATTTAAAGTCTGTTTACCGACTTTTACATTTCGATATTTTTTCTTTGAAATATAATTTGTTGTATTTAAGTATTCTGCTTCTCTTTGTTCAAGAGTCATTTCAATTCCGCCAATCCTGTTAATTACCTTTTCAAATGCGGCAAGATCTACAACACAGAATTTGTCGATCTTAATATTAAAATTTTGAGCCAGTGTCTGATATAAAAGTGCTTCCCCGCCAAATGCATAAGCGGCATTTAGTTTATTACGTCCATGACCTGGTATTTCTACATACATATCTCTTAAAAAAGAAGTTAATTTCAATTCTTTTGTTTTAAAGTTGATCGTTGCAACCATCATACTGTCAGATCGACCATGATCACCTTTTTCGGAGCCCTGAGCCCCATTATCAGAACCAACTAATAAAATATTGACAACATCTTTATCGAAGGTCAGATCTTCCTCATTCTTAATCTTCACTTTATCCATAGATTGTTTTTTTGGCGTCACTGCGGCTTCCAGTCGTGCATCATAATACCCAAGCATACCACCAATGCCAATTGCAATGATCAGAAAAAAACTGATGATGACTGTAAATTTTTTTGTAAACATTCTAAAGTTCCCTCCTTATTTTCCTGTCCGTATTTTACCACATATTCTTTTGATATCAAACCGTTAATCTTTGTTTTTTTCATTTCCTAAGAAAATCTTCAGAATTTTATCCATATCATTTTGATATGGATATGATGTAAAAAATGTATTTTACACTTGTTTTTATTAATGATAAGATAAAAACATATTAAGTCAGGTAACTAGTTTACACTTTTATATATTGTTCTGAGAAATCTCCAGAGATAAGCAACGGGTGCTGTTCTTTGGAGGTTTTTTAATATCATAGGAATTTCCGATGGAATCCCCTAGTTTAAGAATCTTAAGAATGCCTTGGCTGCGATACTTTGTGGATATTCTGTATCATAGATCAAGATGATATTACGCTGAGGGAACGTTTCTTTTACCTCAATCTCAAAGACTTCTCCAGATTCCAGATCATCTTTAGCAAATTCTGGTGGGATAAAACCAATTCCAAGATTATGTCTTACAGCTGGAAGGATCATATCTGTAGTTGCAAGTTCCATATCTGCCTCAAATTTTAATCCATTCTTTTCAAAATACTGATTTAAAAACTTTCTTGTGATAGCTTCTGGGGTCAGACTGATCCAAGGATATTGGGCAAGTTGCTTGATAGAAATTTTTTGACCTTTTAATTCCTCAAAACGTTTCCCACCAATTAAAATATCATGGTATTTTCTTAAAACTTTTTGCTGTAACGGTTTTTCTATTTGAAATGGTGCAGATACAACTGCAAAATCAACATTGCCTTCTTTTACGATATTGATGGATTTTCTTGTACTATTATTTAAAATCTTAAAATGCACATTCGGATATTGTTCATTAAAGGATTCCATTGCCTGAAATAAATAGCAATGCAGAGCGGTTTCTGTTGCACTTACATAGATTGTTCCATTTTCAAGGCTTAGCATATCACTTAAATTGCTCTCTGCTTTAAAAAACTGAGCACATCCGGCTGCGATGTATTCATAAAAAACTTCACCTTCTGGTGTTAACTTCATACCAACTTTGCTTCGTTCAAATAATCTGCAGTTTAAATTCTTTTCAAGATTATGGATCGTTCTTGTTACGGATGGCTGGCTTGTGTGTAAAACTGTAGCAGCTTTCGTAAGATTCCCATATTTTGCTACATAATAAAAAATCCGGTAATGTTCAAAATTTGTATTCATCGTTTTATTTCCTTTTCGCAAGCTGCCAGAATCCAACAGCACTCGCAGCAGCTACATTTAATGAATCTACTCCATGTGCCATCGGAATCTTTACTGTATAGTCACATGCACCAATCGTTTCCTGACATAAACCATCGCCTTCTGTTCCAAGGATGATCGCAAGCTTATCTTCTGACATCAAATCCTCGTCATCAATACTTACAGATCGGTCAGTCAATGCCATTGCAACGTTTTTATAACCAAGTTCTTTTAAACGATACATTCCATCCGCTGGCCATGTATCATCCCCAAGAAATGTCCATGGTATCTGAAAAACAGTTCCCATACTAACGCGTACAGATCTTCGGTATAATGGATCACTGCAACCTTTGCTAAGCAATATGGCATCCATATTAAGTGCTGCAGCAGATCGAAAGATTGCTCCGACATTGGTTGGATTCATAACATTTTCCAGAATAACGATTCGTTTTGCATGATCACAGACCGTTTCGAGTGCAGGTAATGGTTTTCGACGCATGGCACACAACATGCCCCTTGTGAGTCCAAAACCAGTCAGTTGTTTTAATACATCAAAAGATGCTGTATAGACAGGAATATCCTGATATTGCAATATAATGTCTTTTGCCTGTGTTTTAATATGACGATCTTCAACTAAAAAAGAAATCGGTTCATATCCTTGCTCAAAGGCTGTCTGTATAACCTTTGGGCTTTCCGCAATAAAAATCCCTAGATCTGGTTCATAATAATGTAATAACTGCCCTTCTGACAATCTTGCATAAATATCTAGTTGTGGATCATTTAGATCCGTGATCTGTATGACAGACATCTTATCTTACCTCCATGTCTTTGTTCTGAAATGTAGCTTTAAAATCTTCATTATTATATCGTATTTCATAAACTAAATCTACAAAATATAAAGAATTTGTGATATAATGAATCTTCAAACACATTTCAATCAAAGGAGAAATTACTATGGATAACCAGAACATCCTGGCTGTTGTTGCCGGAGAAGAAATCACGCAGAAAGATTTAGATGCACTGATTGCTGCATTACCAAAAGAACAGCAGGCATATGCAGGGAATGAACACTTTAGAAACCAGTGTTTAGAACAGATCATTACTGTCCATCTTTTCGCTAAATTAGGAGAAGAATTAAAATTGGAAGAAACAGAAGCTTTCGCTGACAATTTAGCTCATGCAAAGAGAGAGATTCTTGCACAGATGGCTCTTGGAGAGGCTATGAAAGATATTACTGTTTCTGAAGACGAAGCAAAAGAATATTATAAAGCGAATGAAAATCAGTTTATGGCTGGAGAAACAGTTCATGCGAAGCATATTCTTGTAGATGATGAAGACAAATGTCAGGAAATCTTAGAAAAGATCATCAGTGAGGAAACTACATTTGAAGATGCAGCTAAGGAATTTTCAACATGCCCATCCAAAGAAAAAGGTGGAGACCTTGGTGCATTTGGACGAGGACAGATGGTGAAAGAATTTGAAGACGCTGCATTTGCTGCTGAAGTTGGACACGTTGTAGGTCCTGTAAAGACACAGTTTGGATATCATCTGATCAAAGTTGAAGATAAAAAAGACGCAGAAACTTCTGTATATGAAGATGTTGCTGATACGATCAAGAATATTATTCTTCAGCAGAAACGTAACGATGTTTACGGGAATAAGATTGCTGAATTAAAAGAAAAATATGTAGAAAAATAGAATTTTCTTACATAGTATAAAAAGATGCCTTCCATAAGAAAGTTTTTATGAAAGGCATCTTTTTGAATTTAATTTTTATTTCATAATGGGTCTTCTACGTTATTCTACACCGTAATGTGTTAATAATGCTTTTTCTGCTTCTGCGCTCCATAATCCATTATGTTTGTCACAAATATCAGCAAGTTCATTGAAAAATGGATCATCTTTTGCAAGACTTCTAAGATCAGAAATTGCTGTCATTGGCATATTGATATGAAGATATGATAATTTCTTTCCACCAGGAATATTTGGAAGATTCATTGTTGTATCAACGATAGAATCAATTCCTCCAACATGAGTGATCATAACGGCTGGTTTGATTTCTTTTCTTGCAGCACGGTCGATCGCTTCTTTCATGTCATCGATACTTCCACCAGTACTTCCAAGAATCTTTGTTGCATTATAATGACAGTCATACAGATTCACATCTGCTGAAAATTCGGAGTCTGTTGGTCCTGCAAACAGGTTCATACATCCATCATAGCCTAAAATCTTGTTTCCAAGTTCTGCAACCGGTCTGGCTGGTACGTAAACAAAGACATCATCAAATCCTTTTCCATCGACAGATAATGCTTTTAATCCATTGACTGGATCATCCATCTTTGCTGTGTTTACATAAATTAATTCAACACCTTTTTCCTTGGCTTCTTCTACAGAGATCACCTCATTCGCTCTTGCTAATTTGGCGTCATCAATGTCTGTAACGATCACTTTGGATGGTTTATTCTCGATGGCAAGGGCGTAGCTTACAGCACCAAGTCCCATTGGTCCGCATCCACCAAGAATTGCGATACTTCCACCTGCTTTTGTTCCTATTACATGTTCATAACGGTCTTTAACGTGATAGTTTGTTTTATAACCACAAATGACACAGCACATTGGTTCTGCAACAGAAGATTCAAAGTAAGAATCTCCTTCATGAGTCCAAAGGCATCCAGCTTCGATAATATCATTTGGGAAAATACAGTAAGTTGCTGCTCCACCGCACTCTGTATAAGAGTATCCTGGAGATTCAGCCTGTCCAGGAATTGCTGGCTGTTGTGCGAATTTCTGTCCTGGTTTGAATTTATCCTGCCATTTTTTACCGACTTTCACAATATCTCCGGCAAATTCGTGTCCAATGATGATCGGATGATCAGCAACATCCGCAGGAACTCGCTTATGATCTGCTCCTTGTTTTACCATTTTCCAAGTAGACATACAGATTGAATCACTCATCACCTTAACAAGGATCTCATCGTCCTTGATCTCTGGGAGTTCAAATTCTTCCAGACGGATATCGTCTTTTGCATATAATCTTACACCTTTAACTTGCATATGCTACCTCCTAAAATATAAAATCCATATAGATATATTTTAGCACAAAGAAATTATTTTTTAAACTCGTCTTCTTGATATTTATCTACAATATGATTAAACATAGTGCGAACAGCAGGTGCCATAAAATTCGGATTCATTGCTGCAAGTCCGATGATCCTGCTTGCAGATGGTTTTGTTGGATAACTATCAACTTTATATGGAATATCTGTCATAACAAGTTTCGGCATCAGACAGATTCCAAATCCTTTCTCAACAAGAGCGATCGTTGATAAATCATCAACAACATGATAGTTCGATTGTACTTGCAGCGAATTCTCTTTTAAGAAATTCTGAATATCCGCATCAGTACTGTCTCGTTGTGTTACAAATTGATGATGTTTCATTTCTTCAATATCAATATAATTTGTACTTTTATTTGCTTTTGTACCACTCGGCAGAACACAGAGTAATTCGTCACGATATAATGGTTCAATCGGAATATCCTTTGCACTGGATACGGATAAAAATCCGAGATCTACAACTCCGTTCTTGATCCAGTATACAACATCATCGTAAGTTCCCTGAAAGACTTCAATGTCAATCTCTGTATACTTCTTCTTAAAAGAATGTAAGATCTCTGGTAGCCAGCTGGTACATACACTGGAGAATACTCCAATCTTTACTTTTCCTTGTTTTAATCCATTTAATTCAGCAATTTCCTGCTTTAAGCTTTCATCACAGTTCAATACAGCATTTACATATGGTAATAGCTGCTCTCCATAGTTTGTGAGACTGACTCCTGCTTTGCTTCTTGTCAATACTGAAAATCCTAATTCATTTTCCATCGATGAGATGGCATGACTGATCGCAGAGGGTGTTAATCCTAAGATATCCGCTGCTTTATGGAAACTCCCTACATCTGCGATTGTCTTAAAAACTTGGTATGTCAATAATGTCATTCCATAAAACTTCCTTACTTTATTATTTTATCTATCACATTTATATAACAGATTTTCCCAACGTCTGTCAACCTCTTTCTGGAATTCTTCAATTAAATGTTCATTTCCAGGTTTAAATAAATGTTTAAATCTTCCCTGTGCTCTTAAGAAATCTTCAATAGGAAGTTTTTTCTTTGGCTCGTAAGTTAAATTCCATTTTCCATGATCTACTTCAAACATTGGCCAGTAGCATGTTTCTACTGCAAGACGACAGATTTCCATAATATCTTCAGTATTGTATCTCCATCCTCTTGGACATGGTGTCATGATATTTAATAAACTTGCCCCTTCTGTGTAAATCGCTTTTTCAGCCTTTTTATGAAGATCATTAAAGTTTAGTGTAAATGTACTCTGGCCTACATATGCTACATCATGATCTGCGATGATGCTTGCAAGGTCTTTACGGTTCTGCATTTTACCAACAGATTCTTTTCCTGTCGGTGTTGTTGTTGTATCTGCAAACATTGGTGTTGCAGAAGATCTCTGGATTCCTGTATTCATATAAGCTCCGTTATCGTAACACACATAAACCATGTCATGACCACGTTCCATAGCTCCTGATAAAGACTGGAATCCGATATCATAAGTTCCACCATCTCCACCAAATGCGATGAATTTAAAGTTTTCGTCTTTTGGAAGTTTTCCACGTTTTTTTAATGCTTTATATGCTGTCTCAACTCCACTTAATGTTGCTCCTGCATTTTCAAATGCATTGTGGATATAGCTGTCTTCCCATGCAGAATATGGATACATGAAAGAAGATACCTCAAGACATCCTGTCGCATTTGCGATCACAGCATGATCTTCTTCATGTAAAGCACGAAGTACCGCACGAACTCCAATTGTAGCACCACATCCGGCACACATACGATGTCCTGGAGCTAAACGCTCTTTTTTACTCATCATTTCTTTTACATTATAACTACTCACAGTATTCCTCCTATTAACGCAATCCGATGTATTTAAACTGTTCAAGTTTTGTTCCATTTTCAATATGATCTTCAAGATCAGCAAAGATATCATATACTTCCTGTACGGTAAAGTCTCTTCCGGCAAGTCCGTAAATATAGTTGACGGTATCGATCATCACTTTATTTCTAAATAATCCGGCAGTTACTTCACTTCCAAGAGGTCCACCGTTTCCGTTATAACTTTCTGTACGGTCCATGATTGCTACCGCTTTGGCACCTTTTAAAGCTGTGGCTAATTCATCGGCTGGGAATGGACGGAACAGACGCAGTTTGATAACACCGACTTTTTTACCTTTTGCTCTTAAGTCATCCACTGCCTGTTTTGCTGTTCCAGCAGCTGATCCGATCAATAACATGATGTAATCGGCATCTTTTGTTTTGTATTCTTCAAATAATCCATAGCTTCTTCCAGAAATCTTTTTAAATTCTTTTGCAACCTTCAAGACTGCATCTTTCGCATTTTCTAATGCGATTTCTTGATTTTTCTTTGCTTCCATTGCATAGCTTGTCACAGAATATGGTCCAACTGCGATTGGTTTTCCAGGATTTAATAAGAATTCTTCCGGTTCATATTCACCAACAAAATTTCTAACTTCTTCATCTTCTAGTAATTCAATATTTTCAACCGCATGACTTGTGATAAATCCATCCTGACAGATCATGATCGGTAAATGGACTCCAGCACTTTCGGCGATTGGATATGCCTGAATGAAGTTATCATAGGCTTCCTGATTGTTTTCCGCATAAATCTGAATCCATCCAGTATCTCTTGCGCCCATTCCATCAGAATGGTCACAGTTGATGTTGATCGGTCCGGATAATGTGCGGTTTACGAGAGCTAATGCGATAGGCATACGGTTTGATGCTGCAAGCAATAATTCTTCCCACATCAATGCAAGTCCTGCAGAAGATGTTGCTGTTAAAGTTCTTGCGCCGGCAGCTTCTGATCCGATTGCGGCACTCATTGCAGAATGTTCACTTTCCACAGGGACAAATTCTGTGTCGATTTCTCCATTTGCAATATATGTAGAAACCATCTGTGGAATCTCTGTGGATGGAGTGATTGGGAATGCCGGCATAACATCCGGATTGATCTGGCGGATTGCGAAGGATACCGCCTCATTTCCTGACATACGATCTTTTCTAGCCATCTTATCTTCCCTCCTTCATTGTGATTGCATCAAATGGACAGGCTTTTGCACAAATACCGCATCCTTTACAGTGGTCATAATCAAATTCTACTCGTTCACCATCTTTTAGAGGAATACTAGAGTCTGGACAGACCATGGAACAGACCATACACTGTCTGCAAAGATCCTGGTCTAAAATTGGTGTTCTTGTTCTCCATTCCCCTGTATGAAACTGTTTTGAAGTTCCGCCAGCAAATAACATCAGTCCTTCTGTCAGATCCTGATGAGGTGTCTGCTCATTGATTTTGCTTATATCTGTTCTCATATTGTTATATCTCCATTTAAAATACGTTTTTATAATACATCTTTTAATTCTTCATAAGTTAATTCAAGTGCCTGCATATTTCCATCGATGACTTCTGGTTTCTTTGCAAATTTATGCTGATAAGAAGCTCGCATTTCAGAAATAAAAGCATCTTTTTTCATAATGCCACTGACTGCAACAGCTGCTGCGAGCATTGGAGAGTTTGGAAAATATTTTCCCAAAGCCTGTACAGAGATTTTTCTTGCATCGACAGTATAAACTTTTCCTTGATAGTCATTTAACATTGGCTTGATCTCATCGGCTGATTTTGGTGTATTTACAATGATCGCTCCATCTTCTTTTAATCCTGCTGTGACATCAACAGAGTGAAGTAATGTCTCATCAACAACAACTACTAATCCTGGTGTATAAATGTTTGAATGTACGCGGATCACTTCATCACTGATCCTGTTATATGCAGTAATTGGTGCTCCCATACGTTCTGGCCCGTATTCAGGGAATCCCTGTACATATTTTCCGGTTTTAAATGCTACGTCGGCAAGAAGTAATGCTGCGGTCTTGGCACCCTGTCCGCCACGACCATGCCATCTGATCTCTAGTCCATTGTTCATGGTGTTTCTCTCCCTTTATTTTGATAATTATACTTAAATGAATTACATTCACTTATAAATTAGATTTTTTTCAGTAACATCAACTATTATATTACAAAATCCGACTTTGTAAATTGAAACTTTGAATAGTTTTCATTATATAGTTGAACAAAATTCATTTATAAACAAAACTACAAGGGAATACAACAAACAAAAGTTATTGTATTCCCTTGCCGTTTTATATTATTTACTATTTTTCTTGATTCGAGGATCAAAACATCTCATATCAATCCACATTCGGCTGATCTTTTTATTTGCCTGATCTCCGAAATATGTCATAACAGCACTTCTTCGCATAACATCCTGTGTCGGATATTGGGCATATAACTGTCCTTTGGACATTTCCTCACTTGTTTTCATTACATAGTTGTAATTATCTCCATTTTGTTGGAAGAAATAATTCAGATCATAATCAACGCTTTTCTTATCTTCGCTTCCATACATATATTTGATGTAATCATAGATGGTCTTATCTTCTCCTCCAGAGATCACAGATGTATATCCGACATAGTACATATTCCTTACAACGTTATCCGGTCTTGAAATATAGTTTACAAAAGCCTGTGCTGCCTGCTGCTTTTCTTTATCTTTTCCAATCCCAGACTTTAACATACACCATCCGTCAAACCACAGATTCGTACTCGCTTTTGGAACAGCATAACGTAATTTGATACCTTCTTCTTCCACCTGCTGCATAGAATATACACCGTCTCCAGACCATTGAAGATTAGCTACCACCTTTCCACTGACAAGGTCAGCTTTTCCACTGTCAGTTTCAAAAGAATATACATTATCCTTGATCTTTGATAGGATCATTCCTGCATTTTGGATACTTTGATCAGAAGTATCATTTAACAAGGATGATAATTTTTCTTTGTAGTTTGACTGGTTTTGAAATTTCTTTGTTAAAATCTCTTTCTGTGTCTGCATACCACGAACTGCAAAATAACAATCCCTGACACTATCTTTGGCAGTTATCTTTTTATAGTATTTTTGATTTAATAATAGACCCCAGTCTTCTGCATCTTCTCTGGAAACATACTTTGGATTATATACATAACCAAGTGTTCCCCACATATAACCAGCTGTATAATCCCCTACAGACTGCCCTTGATATTTTAACTGATCCAAAGATTTTTTAATATAAGGAGATACCCCTTTCGCATAATAATTGTTGGCATCTGAAGTATCCCAAAATTCATCAGAATATTTTAATATTTTATTTTCAGCCATAAGTTTCATCGTCATATATTCGGATGGGCAGATCAGGTCATAAGTGTCACCGATCGTCAACTGATTATACATATCTTCATTTGTTCCAAAAGTTGAATATTCAACTTTCACTTTTTTGTGATATGTTTTTTCATACCAGTTTTCAAAATCTTTGATCATCGAATTTCTTCCGATGATCTTTTTCCCATTCTCTAATTCGATTTCTTCATCATCGTCCCAGTCACCTTCATCCAGATATTCTTCCCAGTTTGCAATTCTTAAGATAATCTCATCATTTTTTGAACTCTTTTGTGTACTACAGGAACATAAAGCCAGGGGAAGCGTGATTACAAGTAAAATTGAAAAAATGATAGAAAATACTTTATATTTCATGATCATTCTCCTTCCTGCCTGTATGGTTCATACCGATCACAACAAAGATCACGATCAAAAAGATGATGGTTGATAGTGCCCATAGAGCTGTTTTAACATCAGTCTGTGCTCCTTTTGTGGCATTAACAACATACGTGCTGATCGTGTCAAACATCGATGGCTTTGTATAAGTTGTGATAAAATAATCATCTAATGTTAATGTGATCGACATCATAAATCCAGAAACGATTCCGGAAGTTAACTGTGGCAACACAACCTTTCTTAAGGCTCCAAATGAGGAGCACCCAAGGTCTAGAGCAGCTTCATATAACTGAGGATCCATTTGCTTTAGGCGAGGGATCACAGATAGATATACAAACGGGCTGCAAAGGGATACAAGCCCGATCACAAGCGGAATATAACTTGCTTTATCCATCTTAAAAAATACGATCAATAACACACAAATAGAAAAACCAGTTACAACATCTGCATTTACAACTGGAATCTGATTCATCAGATGGATCGGTCTCTTTAGTTTCTTTGAAGAATAAAAAGCACCGATCGCACCAAGAGTTCCAAGGATCGTTGAAATAACTGCAACGATCACAGCTAAGATGAGTGTTCCAAAGATCATGGATCTAAGGTCTTCTGAATGAAACAGATAGACATAATTCTTCACTGTAAAACTTCCAGATCTGCCAATGATCGCAGAATCCATAAAACTGTAGACAGCTAAGAGCAAGATTGGCAGATACATCAGCAACAGAACCATTCCAAGGAAAACACTTTGTATTGTTTTTTTATTCATATGCATTGTCCTCCTTGTCTGAAAATTCTCCTGTGATCGTACTTAATAATAAGATTAAGATCAAGAGGATCATGGAAATAACAGATCCATTGTTCCAGTCATACATGCTGAAATAGCTTCCAACAAGACTTCCCATAATATATGTGCTGTTATACATCATATCAAGCACAACGTAATTCGTCATAGACGGAAGAAATACCATCGTGATCCCACTGATGATTCCAGGAATAGACAATGGCAGGATCACACGTAAAAATACGCGATAAGACTTTGCCCCCAGATCTTTTGCCGCTTCAATATAACTATGATCGATCTTCGCGATCGTATTATAGATTGGCAGGATCATAAATGGGAGAAAATCATAAGTCATACCGATCACGGTATTTAGGAATGGATGAAATGCAAGATTTCCTTCGATCAATGTCAAGATTTCTTTTAATGCCGTGATACGCAAAGTGAAGTTGATCCACATAGGCATTACAAATAACATTAATAAAACATTCCCTCGCCGGAATTCTCCCTTTGCAAGAAGATACGCAACTGGATATGCGATCAAAAGGCAGACGATCGTTGTCACGACAGCAACCATCAAACTGTAGATCAAAGTTCCGATTGCTTTACTGTCTGTAAAAAACAATGTAAAATTTGCAAGAGAAAACTCACCCGCTCCATTGGTAAATGCATAATACAGCAAGATCAATACTGGACAGACAACAAAAATGACTAGAAATAGGAAATACGGAATGCCCAGAATGCTTTTTAGTCTATCATTTTTCATTCTGCATCCTCCGAAACACTCTCAAATACCATGGCATCTTCTGGAACTACTACACTGACAAAGTCACCGATATTCCATAAATCTTCATCATCAACCGAATATTCTACTTTATTCTCACTTAAAACTCGATAATTATAATGATCTCCCTTGTAAATGATCGAGATGATATTTCCCTGAAAATATCCTTCTTCCGGATCATCACTTAATTTTGCAAGTTTTGATGGAAAATACATTTTTAATCTTGTACCTTCAGGATGTGCTTTTGGCTCTTTTTCCTTCACAGGAATACGACCATCTGTAAGTTCTAACCAATCATCTTTGTCTATTGTACCAATATAATGGTTGACTTTGAGATCCTTTGGCATCGTATGGATCGTATCTGCAGTAAAATCAACCCCAACTTTTGTTCCTGGTGTTAACTCGTGCAAGATATGTGCTTCAATTTCATTTTTGTCTGATAAAACAGCCACTTCATAAAATTTACCGCAGAACAGACATGAGATTACTTCTCCAGTAAATTTTCCTTTGTCTGGAGTTGTTAAAACAACATCTTCTGGGCGGATGACAACATCTAGTCTTGTTCCAGGTTCATGGTCATCATGACATACAAAATCATGATGTGCAAAATGGATCAGATTTCCTTCTTTTTTCATACCATCAAAAATATTACTTTCCCCGATAAAATCAGCAACAAAGGCATTCTGTGGTTTATTATAAATCTCTTCTGGTGTTCCAACCTGCTGAATCTGGCCTTTTGACATAACAACAATCTTATCAGACATCATCAATGCTTCTTCCTGATCATGTGTGACAAAGATAAAGGTGATTCCTAATTCCTTATGCATATTTTTTAACTCGATCTGCATCTCCTGACGCATCTTATAATCAAGGGCACTTAACGGCTCATCTAATAATAAGATCCTCGGCTCGTTTACGATCGCACGTGCGATCGCAATACGTTGCTGCTGTCCGCCAGATAAACTGTCAATCTTTCTTTTCTCAAATCCTTCTAAGTCTACGATTTCAAGCACACGCTTTACCTTTTTTTTAATCTCATTCTTCGGTACTTTCTTTTCTTTTAGTCCAAAAGAAATATTATCGTAGATATTTAAATGTGGAAACAATGCATATTTTTGGAATACAGTATTAAACTTTCTCTCATTTGGAGGAAGCTCACTGATATCCTTTCCATTAAATAAGATTTCTCCACTCGTTGGTGTTTCAAAGCCTGCTAACATTCTTAAGATGGTTGTCTTTCCGCATCCGGAAGGCCCTAAAAATGTAACAAACTCTCCTTCATTTATCGTCAGATTAAAATCATAAATAACCGGTACATCTTTCGTATAACACTTTTTGATGTGTTTTAATTCTATGATCGGTTGTTTTTTCTCCATTAATTTTTTATACCGTTACTGAAAACTTATAAAAAGTTATAAACCTTTATGTTTCATTCCTACT
>ERZ791825.49-NODE-49-length-143871-cov-7.194950_pt1 | contig 143871 bp, 117 predicted proteins | sample MGYA00510298_ERZ791825 | MGnify/ENA primary metagenome ERZ791825 (study PRJEB30046, sample SAMN00792010) | human gut metagenome | study: EMG produced TPA metagenomics assembly of the A metagenome-wide association study of gut microbiota in type 2... | reverse complement strand
GAGTGGCTTTCAGCCCCACAGCGAGCTATGGGGTTTTTCGCCACTTATTTATAACCATCTTAATATTTATATAGGTGTAGTTGTAGATAGTGAAAATGGTATGACATTTTATAGTCTATGGTAAAGGCTTAGTAGTTCTTAGTTGTGCTTTAAACAAACAGTGATGCCCCAACAGGACGTTGGGGCAAACAAGCAGTGACACGATGTCGCATTGATTTACGCGAACAACGAGCTAAAGTCTGTGCTTGCACAAGACCTTAGCGACTGTCGCGATAACTTGAGAAACTCGCAAAGCGGCTTCTCATAGTTGCGCTCACGTCCGTTTCTAATATCTAAATAAGCACAACTTAGAAATACTTAGCCTTTATCCATCAACTGTAAAATGTCATACCATTTTCACCACACAATAATAAAATTTATTTTTTATTTTTATGATTACTTTTTTTATTCTTTGCCTTATCTGCTAACTTTTTCTTACTTCCCTTATTTGTTGCCCCATTAACCTTGCCTTTTGCCCCACTCTTAGTTTTCTTAGTCGGCTTTTTAACAGAATATCCAAATGTCCCAAGCTTTTTACCAAGCTCAAAATACTCCCCATGAGAATATGTCACAAGCCCAGAAGAATTAAGCTCAAATCTGCCATTTTCATTCATATACTTATCATCAACAGTAACAGCAACTACTTCGGCAATAAACATATCATGAGTTCCAAGATGTTCAATCTTTTTAACCTTACACTCGATATTTACTGGACTTTCAGCTATTGATGGTGCATTAACCTTTTGCGACTTAATCGCAGTAAGGTTCATTTCTTTGAATTTATCAACGTCACGCCCAGACCTTACACCACAGTAATCTGTAGCCTTTACTATATCCTTTGTTGTTAAATTAATAACAAACTCCTTTGTTTCTTTAATAATGTCATAAGAATATCTTTCTGGTCTAACTGATATAGACACCATCGCAGGGTCTGAACAAATAGTTCCTGCCCATGCAACTGTTATTATATTAGGCTTTTCACCTTCTCTTTGACAGCTTACCATTACTGCTGGCACTGGATAAAGCATATTTCCCGGTTTAAAATTAGTCTTTGACATAAATTCTCCTTCACACAAAAATATTTTTATAATTTCGTAGCACTACAAATCAAGTATAACACTATTACAATTTATACAAACGCCTTATACTCCTGATACAAGTCATCTGCTCACACTTATTTCTTGTATCAACTATGTGAACGCCCTGCAAGCTTCTCAATTTATCTTGACAGTCTCCAAATTTCTTACAGATATATACTATTCATATAAATTCTCCCGTATAAAATTATTTATTTTTACATATTAATAAATATAATCAATTTTAAAAGGGCTGTATATATGAATAACACCACTAATTATAAGCGAGACAATCATTTAAAAAAATTCACAATATACTCTTTTATCGTTACTTGTATTATAGGTGTACTATTACACTTTGCTTATAATTTTTTTGGAAATAATATAATCGTGGGGCTATTTACCCCAATAAATGAATCTACATGGGAACATCTCAAATTATTATATTTCCCAATGTTACTTTGTATGCTTGTTGGACTCTTTAACTATAAAGATATCTCTAAAAATCTCAAACTCTTTGTAAATAGCTTTGCAATTTCAATATTTACTGGTATGTTACTAATCGTTGTACTTTTCTATACTATAAGTGGCATAATTGGAAAAAACGTTGACTGGATAAACATTGCAATATATTTTATTGCTGTAATATGGGCATATGCACTATTTTTCCTATTGCAGACAAAATGGAGTCACTGTCGCTTTATTAATAGTGAAACTCTTTTTAAGCTCTCTGTTACTGCACTGATAATATGTACACTACTATTTTTCCTATTTACAATCTTGCCACCAAAAATAGGGCTTTTTAACCCCCCACTACAGTCATAAGCATCGTTATTACAACTCAATTAAACACACTATATTTTAAATTTTTAAATATCAATAAGTTAAAATCATGCAAAATACAATTTTTAATGCTCATTTATTTTTTTGCAAACATAGTGATACCCCTCAAGCACAACTGCGCCGTGGTCTGCCGCAAGAAGCTGTGTATCAAGTACTTTGTAATGTACATTCTTTAAAATGGCATTTTTCTTATAAGTTATCTCAATATGCGAAGTTGTCACAACTGAACTGTCATCTGACTTTGTAAGAGTAAGACAGTGCTTATCGTGGATAATACCATTTTCATCAATAAAAATGTCTTCTCTTACGTCTGAAATATCAAACCAGCCTGTGTCCCTTGCGTCATCACCTGCTACAGGATTAACACTTCCATCTGGTATAAGCGCAGCATAAGCCGTAGTAATAATTCGAGTTCTAGGGTCTCTATCATATGCACCATAACTTTTAAACTGTTCAGCTTCAATATCCTTTACGCCAGTCTCTTCTTCAAGTTCACGCATAGCGGCAATGTCAATATCTTCTTTATATTCAACAAACCCACCCGGTAACGCCCACATACCAATGCTAGGGTGATTTTTTCTTCTTATAAGAAGTACTCTTTTTATAACTACGTCTTTATCGTATGTAAATACGCAAGTATCCACTGTATTACATGGATTGTCATACTTCTTGGGGTCATATTCTTCTAAAAATGTCTTTAAATCTTTACCTTGCTCATTATATTTTTCAAGCCCTATAAAAGGCTTTATCTGTTCTTCGTCTAAATACATAAAAAACTCCATTCTAATATACTTTTGTATATTTTAAAAATTTATTTTATTTGCGAAATGTTTCTCTTTTGCTCTGTTTAAAAAATCTATCCATTACTTCACACATTCCACAAAACTTATCTGTCATTACTATAACATAAGTTTCTTTATACTTTGGTGGTGTAACTGTAAGTGGAAACATATGCTTTGCTATAATATCCCCTTCTTTTCTAGTTATATTAAAGTTATTTCCAGCATTTTTAAGTGCTTTTGTTGGATGCTCAAAGCCATGCTTTCGCTCTCCTTTTTCAGGCTTATGACCATGCCAATCGTAAAGGAATAAATCGTGTAAAAGTCCCCCCTTAGCTGCTGCCTTTACGTCCCAACCTAACTTTTTACATATAAGATAATTATAATATGACACATGAACGGAGTGTTCAAAACACGTTGTATGACTGTGATGGTTATACTCCTTCATCTGCTGAACAACAGGATTTTCAACAATATCCTTTACAAAATCCATATATTCTTTCCCAGATTTGTCCCTATCATAATGTTTCTTTCTTATACTTGAAATTCCTCTTTCAAAACGTGATGAATACTCAGGTTTCTTAATGTATTTTTTATAATTTCTTCTTCTGCTGCTTGTACCTGCATCGCATCTATTAGACATGATTAAAACTTTCCTTTCTTGTACAAATAAGTGACCGCTGATATATTCACATCGACCACTACTACAAATTGTGGTTTCCTATCTTTATAATTATACCACTTTTTTAATTTGTTACAAGAAAGCGTTATTTTGACAATTTTTTTATTAAATTTTAAAAGGAAATGATTAACCTATTGTATGATTTTGATAATTATGTTAGAATAGAAATAAAGATATTCGTGATAAATTATATGATATTGTTAATTACCATAATTATAAATAATATGGTGCTTTGCGACTTTCACAAAAGTATCATTGCATTTAATCACGTTTATTGCCGTAAAAACGGAGAATTGGAGGAATATATGAATGGAAATGTAATCGTTGGCCAGTCAGGTGGACCAACATCAGTAATTAATTCAAGTCTTGTAGGGGTATTTAAGACTGCGAAAGATAGAGGTGCTGACAAAGTATATGGTATGCTTCATGGTATCAAGGGACTTTTAGATGGTCAGTACGTTGACCTTTCAGAAAAGATTAAGACTGATATCGACATCGACCTTTTAAAGAGAACACCTTCTTCATTTTTAGGTTCATGTCGTTACAAATTACCTGAAATTAAAGGCAACGAGGATGTATACGAAAAGATTTTCAAGACTCTTGACGAATTAAACGTAAAGTATTTCTTCTACATTGGCGGAAACGACTCAATGGATACAATTAAGCAGCTTTCAGATTACGGTGCAATGGTTGGCAGCGATATAAGTTTTATGGGTGTTCCAAAGACTATTGATAATGACCTTGCTGTAACAGACCACACACCAGGTTTTGGTAGTGCTGCTAAGTACATAGCCGCAACAATGAAGGAAATTATTCGTGACGGTCTCGTATACGACTATCCAACAATCACTATTGTTGAAATTATGGGACGTAACGCCGGTTGGCTTACAGCAGCAGCAGCTCTCGCTAAGGGCGAAGACTGTGAAGGGGTAGATATGATTTATCTTCCAGAAAAAGTATTTGATATTGACAGCTTTATGAAGGCAGTTAAGGAAAGAAGCGAAGAAGGTCGTTCAATGGTAATCGCAATATCAGAAGGTATTAAGGTTGCCGACGGCAGATATGTATTTGAACTTTCTGACCACGTTGAATTCGTAGATGCTTTCGGTCATAAGCAGCTTGCTGGTTCTGCTAAGTTCCTTGCTAACAAGATTGGCTCTGAACTTGGAATTAAGACTCGTGCAGTTGAATTATCAACAATGCAGCGTTGTGCAGCTCACATGACATCTCGTACTGATATTACTGAAGCATTTAACGTAGGTGGTGCAGCCGTTAAGGCAGCATTTGAAGGCGAGTCTGGACGAGTTGTAGTATTAAAGAGAATTTCTGATGACCCATATATGTGTATCACAGAAACTCATGATGTACATGACATTGCTAATGTTGAAAAGAAAGTTCCATTAGAATGGATTACTGATGACGATTATGTTACAGAAGACCTTATAAGATATATCAGACCTCTTATTCAGGCTGAACTTTCGCCAATTATGGTAGATGGTCTTCCAAGACATCTTAATGTTAATATGTAATTTTTCAACATAACAACTAATTATAATTAAATATTACATAGATAATGGCTATATACATTAAAGTACTTTATTAAAGTTCTTTTGTATATAGCCATTATTTTTATACTATAATATTTTATTAATAACACCACAATCCATCTCATAAACTGTATCACACAATATTTCTATATCTTCCGCACTATGATTTGCCATAATAATAGTTTTACCACTTGATACAAGACTTTTAAATAAAGTTCTCATTTCACCAACACCATTTTTATCTAAACCATTCATCGGCTCATCAAGCAATAAAATATCTGGTTCTTCCATCAGTGCTTGTGCAAGACCTAATCTTTGTTTCATACCTAATGAGTATTTTCCAACATGTTTTTTACTTTCAGGGTCTAATCCAACCATTTCAATAGTTTTTTTTATTTTATCTTTTCCTATTTTTTTATTAATCCCTGCAAGAAATCTCAAATTATTATATGCACTATAATTACTTAAAAACCCAGGTGTTTCTATAATTGCCCCAATATTTTCTAATTGCGCACTATTATTCTTAACTTTTTCACCATTTATTAATATTTCACCTGATGATGGTGTAACAAAACCACATATACACTTTATTAACATTGTCTTACCTGAACCATTTCTTCCTATTAATCCATGTATTTTACCTTTCTCAAATGATACTGTAACATCATTAAGTACTATATTTGCACCATATTTTTTTGTAACATTTTTTACTTCAATTATATATTCTTTATCGTTATTCATTGTATACTACCACCTCTTGTCTGTTACCTGCAATTATAGCTATAACACTAAATATTGTAATTATAATAATATATGAAAATAATACATATGTTATTGTAGGACATTGTGTCCTACCACCAACATCTATACATCCAATGTAACTCCATGTTAATGGTGAAAACTTATATAAATATGGTTTACCATCAACAATAGCATTTAGCAATACAAAAAAACCTGCGACAATAATACCTAAACCTTTTGTCCTTGTTACAATATTTATTACATAAATTAACATTCCTACAAATACAAAACTTAGCCACATTAATATAAACGAAAAAAACATAGCTTGCATTGGTGTAAAATATCGTATTACTGAACCTGATATTCCTACCGTATTGTATCTTATATTAAGTGATGTCATTATACCTGAAGTCCCTGCACTTCCCAATACATCGCCCCAAGTAATCCCCCATTGCATATATCTTATATTAAATATGATAGTAAAAAAAAGATGTAATAATGTATATAGAAACGAACATATAATAATATATAATATTTGTCCTACACTCCATATACTTCTTTTTGTCCTAAGCATAATATAAGTTTGATTAGTATCTACAAATGGAGCATCACAAAAAATAAATATAACTGGTACAATAAATACAATTCTCATATATCTAAATGCAAACAAAAATGGAAAAATCCAAGGATTTATTTTTTGCCCCATATTATTACATAATATGCTAAGGTCTTTAGTATAAGAATATACAAGAAGTATTGTCATGGCTATGCACATCTTTATTCTTCTATTTCCACTCCATTTACGAATATTTTGCATACATATTCTAATGGCTTTCATTTCCATCAAGCCTCCTCTCTGCAAAATGCTTAAATACCCATAATGCAATTAAAAAATATCCCATACATACCATGCAGGATAACAATATTACGACAGAAGCTCTCATACCTAAATAAGCATTATTTCCTTTTTGTATATCAAATAAACTAATAGATTTCGGCAAAAAATCAAGAACATTTTCAACAAACATATTAATAAAAAAAGTTGATGTTACTGCTACAAACCTGTTAGGAACTGCTGATGATAACGCCATGCCCATTACTGCATATATTGCTGACACCATTGAAAATAAAAATATAAAAGAAATCGCTGCTAAAACTGGATAATTTCCATATGCAATATCATGGAATACCCTATACTCATGTACTTGATGTACCCCCAGCCCATTTTTAACTCCACATATTACGGAATATATTGAAAGTCCTATAAATGATATCAAAAAAGAAATTATATAACTTGTAGTGAATTTGGAAATGATATAATTTCTTCTTCCACATCTTATAATACATGAATTAAAATAATTATTACTTATATCATCACAAAAACTGGTTGCCATAGGAATTGAAGCAATTAATACTGGTATCTTATTCATATTATTAAAACCTGCTATATTACCTAGACCTTCAAGTACAGATTTCTTCAAACTATTTGTATCAAAATTATAGCTCATATACACGCATACCAAAATATATGAAATGATACATATATATATTTTATATGAGCTGAAAACACGCATTAGCTCCTGTCTATATGCTCCAAATAACTTTTTCATACAAACTCCTTATCTACTCAAAACCAATATTCCCTGTTCTATATGTATCTTTATTTTGTGCATCAATAATTATCATATTTCTTTCACAATCTTTACTACTTATTCCATCTTTTTCTGAATATAAACTTCTCGTCACAGTACAACTCCAAAATGGACGTATAGTAACTTGTTTCTGTGCATCCTTACTTCCCTTTATCCCCATAGGCACATATATAAGCTTTATATCCGTTATAGTCTGTTCGTCTAATTGATTATTGTACATTAAAAATGCCGAGAGTTGTTTTACTATATCTTCAATATCCACAATCTGTAAATTATCATTAACAATTTCTTTTTCGTCAAACAACATATACGCATCAAATTGCTCTATTCCATTTCTGCCAAATGCTACAGTAACTTTTGTATCAACCGAATATTTAGAGTTATCATTAATACTATATTTCATCATGTCCAAACCATATAGCTCAACATCAAATTCCATATAATATAATTCATCTTCATATCCCCATGAAATCTCATTTAATATTTCCCCACTTTTAGTCTTATTATATCTTAAGATTTCTTCATTTCTCATCATGACTTTTGTCATACTGTCTTTATCATATGTATAAACAATTGGTTCATTTGAAGAAAGATTTATATTCAGTCTATTACATAAATCTCTTACCTCTTGCACCGCTTGTTGTTTAGGAAAATCGTCCAATTCCTCTTTTGGAAAAACTTCTTCTTTGCTCTTTTTACCACTTATTATTTCCTGATTATAATATTGATAATTACGTTCTAATGATTTAGGAGTATAAAAGCTGATACATCCTGTTCCTATTGACAACTTACTCTCATCATCATAAGTATAACCTCTCCTTTCTGGATTATTATCACTATATCCTTCCATATTTCTATTAATAGAAAATAAATCTACCACATCTTTCATTTCCTGTTCTGACCAATTTCTATATTCTGCTTTTAATTCTTTCAATGCAGTAGCTTTGTAATCCTCCACATCAATATCTACAGAAACTGAAGAATTAATGATTGTTTGTATATGCTTTGTATCATTATCTTCTTTAACTTCTACATTTTTCTCATCACTACCAGATATAGACCCATCTGGATATAATGAACAGCCAGCCGTTGTTAAACACAATATAAGTATTAATAATATTTTTTTCTTCATAGATACCTCTCCATTAAAAAAGCTGTTGCAGTCAGCATTTTATAAACAAAAGCCTCATACAACAGCTATAGTTTTTCCTATATTTGTTAAAACTACTATTATGGTGCCCAATCACCACTAACTAATACATAATATCTAAATGTTTCCCCTTTTAATCTATACATATTATCATTATAAGCTGGTCTTACTGTATAATAAAGATAATAAGTTCCTGTATTAGCTGTCGCCTGTACGGACTCAGAATATATTAAATCATCTTCATGTTGCTGTCCAACAATTGTGAACTGTACATTATCCGAATTTCCAATATTACTATTCGTATATGTAACTCTTGCATAATTATCATTATCTGTTTTTCGAACATTACTTGAAAATTGCACGCTGTCTGCATCATCTGCAATCTCTAATCGAAAATTAAATGTTCCTGATGCTGCCGCTACTGGTACTACAAATAACATTGATACAAATACTGTTAATAACACTGTTTTTAAAAATTTTTTCATACTCATACTCCTTTCTGCTTAAAAGCAAATTTCCTAGTTACATTTTCAGAATATTCACCTCCATTATTTATTTTTTTCTGACTACTATTTTTCTTTTTTTATAATATCATATAATTCTTGACTAATCTACAAAATTTCACAACTAACATTAAAATGTCCTATTTAACCCTTTTTGTTGCTATAGATATATTTTATAAATTATTAAAATATAAACATCTTATTTACTTTATTTAATAATCCCTTTACATATCTGAATCCACCTATTAAAATACTAATATAAACATTATTAACAAAATATGGAGATTATAATATGAGATTTGTTATTCAACGTGTTAATCACGCAAATGTAAAAATAGACAATGAAACAGTAGGCGCTATTGATAAAGGGCTACTAATACTATTCGGAGCAGGGCAAGACGATACAGAAGAAATGCTTCAAAAGTTCGTAGACAAGATAATAAAATTAAGAATATTTTCCGATGAAAATGGAAAAACTAACCTTTCCTTAAATGATGTAAATGGGGAACTCTTAATTGTAAGTCAGTTCACTCTATACGCAGACTGTCGCAAAGGCAACCGCCCAAGCTTCACCTCTGCCTGCGCCCCAGACACAGCCAACCAACTCTACGAAAAATTTGTAAGTTTATGCAAACAACAATGCCACAAAGTAGAAACAGGCAGATTTGGTGCAGATATGAAAGTAACCCTTGAAAACGATGGACCATTCACCATTGTATTAGATAGTAGGGATTTCTAAAAAACCCCCAAAACAAACTTATAAAAGGATAGGAGAAGAAAATGTTTAGACTCTGGTGCAAGCTTTTTGATGACACGAACCACCTTATAAAAGACACAGTAATTGAAAATAGTGACTATAACCTAAATCGCACAAAGAAAATATTTGACGCAATAAGAACTGCCTGTTATGAATTTGACCTCGGAGAACCAATTTGGCTCGACTCAAATATAAGCGAGTTTCAAAGGCACTCCAAAGTCAGATTTTATCAAGATAACTTTATAGAGCAAATAGACTTCTCATATATGGAAATCCAAGTAATCGAAGAAGATTAACTATATAACTACATTTCTTGCTTCACCATTAATAAAGCTCTTAAGATTATTATAAATTTCATCAAGAAGCCTTACTCTCGCTTCATAAGTAGCCCAAGCATTGTGAGGTGTAATTACAAGTTTATTACTATCCTTGATAGTAAGTAAAGGATTGTCAGATGACATAGGCTCTTTAGTAAGCACGTCAAGCCCTGCACCTGCAATTTCACCCTCATTAATAGCTTTTGCAAGGTCAGCTTCATTTACAATAGGACCTCGTCCCATATTGATAAGGTATGCTGTATTTTTCATTTTCTTGAAATTCTCATAATTCATAAGATTTTCTGTATATTTATTAAGTGGTGCATGGATTGAAATAATGTCCGAATTTTTCAATAAATCATCAAGTTCAACCTTTTCATACTCTGTATCGTAAGTGTTACCACTTGCTGAATAATAAACAACCTTACAACCAAATGCCTTTGCAACATCGGCAACTCGTCTTCCGATATTACCTAGTCCCACTATGCCCCAAGTTTTTCCTGCAAGCTCATTAAATACGTTGCCAAAGTTTGTAAATATCGTGCTGTTAGAATAATCACCAGATTTTACATAGTCGTCATAATATCTCATTTTTTCATAAAGATAGAAAAGATGTGCAAATGTATGTTGTACAACAGACATAGTTGAATAGCCTGCTACATTTGCAACTCTAATATTTAATGCCTTTGCACACTCTATATCAATATTGTTATAACCTGTTGCCGCCTCTAATATAATCTTAAGATTAGAAGCTGTGTACATTTCTTCCTTACCCATAACAATCTTATTAACAATAACTGCGTCAGGGTTGACATCTTTTAATCTTTCAAGCACCTGCTGTTTGGTGCTTTCAGCATATACAATCACTTCACCAAGTTCATTAAACTTGCTAATATCAATATCTTCTCCAAATGTCGCTCCATCTAAAATAAGTATCTTCATTTAAAACCACTCCTTTTAAATTTATTAAAATGGATACTCAATCCGCTTTACTAATGGCTTATAATAGTATTAACTATCATGTTCTATCAGAAGTTACTCACACTTTTTACAAGCCTTACTTATTGCTTTAAAAATACAAACGTAGTACTTATTTAACAATATCAAAAAGGACATAAAAGCACTAAAAAAATGTAATGCCTTTATGCCCTAAATTAATCTAAATTATAATCTCTTTCTTAATGCTTCGCCCTCAGCTTCAAATCCTGGCTTGCCAAGAAGTGCAAACATATTGTGCTTGTAGCTTTCAACACCTGGCTGGTTAAATGGATTAACTCCAAGTATATAACCTGAAAGACCACATGCAAATTCAAAGAAATAGAATAATTCGCCTAAGTAGAACTCATTCTGTTCTGGAATTTTAACCATAAGGTTAGGTGTATTACCATCTGTATGAGCTAAAATTGTACCATTCATAGCACATTTATTAACGAAATCAACTGTCTTTCCTGCAAGATAGTTAAGTCCATCAAGGTCTTCGTCCTCAGCTTCGATAGTAATTTCCTCTCTAGCCTTTTCAACATTGAGAACAGTTTCAAACATAATTCTTGAACCGTCCTGAATGAACTGTCCCATTGAATGAAGGTCTGTTGTTAAATCAACACTAGCTGGGAAAAGTCCCTTGTTATCCTTACCTTCTGACTCGCCCATAAGCTGTTTCCACCATTCAAGTGTATAGTGAAGACTAGGTTCATAATCACAAAGGATTTCGATAGCCTTACCCTTTCTTAACATAATGTTACGAAGTGCTGCATACTGCATTGAGTCGTTGTTGTCAAAATCATTTTCAATACAACGCTTTCTTGCGCTTGCTGCACCCTCCATAAGCTTATCTATATCAGCTCCACTTGCTGCGATTGCAAGTAAACCTACTGCTGTAAGAACAGAGAAACGACCACCTACATCATCAGGAACTACAAATTCTTCGTATCCTTCTGCATCAGCAAGGTTCTTTAATGCTCCCTTTGCCTTATCTGTTGTAGCATATATTCTCTTAGCAGCTTCTTCTTTTCCGTACTTCTTCTCTAAGAGCTTCTTAAATACTCTAAATGCAATAGCAGGTTCTGTTGTTGTACCTGACTTAGAGATAATATTTACAGAGAAATCTCTATCTCCTATTACATCTATAAGATTTGATAAATATGTAGAGCTAATGCTGTTACCAACAAAATAGATTTCTGGTGCTTTACGAACTTCCTTAGAAACTGAGTTAAAGAAGTTGTGTCCTAAAAATTCAATAGCTGCTCTAGCTCCAAGATATGAACCACCAATACCAATAACTACAAGAACTTCTGAGTCAAACTGTATCTTCTTAGCTGCCTTTTTAATTCTTTCAAATTCATCTTTATCGTAATCTACTGGAAGGTCAATCCAACCAAGATAATCATTACCAGCTCCCTTCTTTGAAAGAAGAAGTTCCTTTGCGCTTTCTGTAATAGCTTTCATAGACTCTACTTCATGTGCATGAACGAACCCCTCTGTCTTTGAATAATCAAAACTAACTTGTCCCATAACTACAAAATCTCCTTTTTAATAATCATTACAAGCCGTTAAAATTCTAACAAAAACGCACTTATCCTTATACCCTGTACAAACGCAAAAAAATTGCTACTTGTACAAGATAAATTTTAAACTATGAGAAACTCCCTTTGTGAGCTTCTTTTAGTTTAGCGACAGTCACCAATTCTTATGCAATCACAAACTTTGGCTCATTGTCTGCGCAAATTAAAATTTCACAACAACTCGTAATATTTACTTTAATTATAGCCACTTTATCCTAATTTTTCAAGCAATAGTTCCATAAAACAAAAAATTTCACGTTAAAATAAGACATATATTTTCTAAAAACAATAAAACACCATTTAAAGTACAACTATCTACGTTTATACTTTAAATGGTGCATAAATTTCCGAACATTATCTATTAATATTAAAAATTATATTCTCTCAACTAATTCCTTAATCAAACTTACAGAATTTTTTATTGCCTGCTTTTCAAATGTTGGATAGTCCATTGTTGCACTATCATCGGCTTTGTCTGATATCGCTCTTAAGATTACAAATGGAATACCATTAAGATATGAAGCCTGTGCTATAGCAGCACCTTCCATTTCAGTACAAAATCCGTCAAAATTATCGGAAATCTTTTGCTTAACTTCCTTATCAGATATAAACTGGTCGCCACTTACAACTCTGCCAACGTGTACGCCAATCTCTGGAACTGCCTTTGCACAGCTTTCCTTTGCAAGCTCAATAAGACGCTCATCTGCCTTAAATGACAAAGTATCCATTCTAGGAATTTGACCCAAAGCATATCCAAAACCAGTTGCGTCCATATCGTGATGAAGCACGTCACTTGAAATAACAACATCTGCAATATCAATCTCAGCCTTAAGAGAGCCTGCAATACCAGTGTTAATCACATAGTCAACCTTAAAATCATCAGCGAGTATCTGTGTACACACCGCAGCATTAACCTTACCAATGCCACTTCTTACAACAACAACATCTTTTCCATTAAGCTTTCCCTGCTTAAAGTTCATCTGAGCCTTAGTTTCTTCCTTTTCAATTGTCATAACTTCCACAATCTGAGCAACTTCCTCATCCATTGCACCAATAATACCTATCATACAAAAATCTCCATTTCTATTAATACTAACTTTTCAATGCCTAAATTGCTTTTTTATCATCAAGCCAATTAATACATTTCTACTCTAACACACAATCCATAGAATAGCCTAAAAATATCAACTTAACTCCTACAATTCAGACAAAATAAATAAGCTTTCTATCATATTATAAGAAATGCCACAATCTAGTCAAGCCATAGTTTCCAACCATTCTACAAAAATACGCAAAAATTCCCGCTTCTATAAAATATCCAACAAACTTTAATAATACATTATACAAGCCTTATAATATGCTTAATAGATATAATAAAGAAAAGAAACCGAATATTAACTGTTTTATGAACTTCCAAGTCTATTTATAATCCCCCATATTAAGTCAAAATATTAAATTATATCTTTTGCCCACGTCACAACCTACCGACAAGATAGCAGGAGTATATAAGTAATAAATGCACCATTAAAAGAACAGCCAGATATATTTGTATGACAGTAGCGAACATACTTGTTCGATAATGGCATACAAATAAATTGGGCTGTACTTTTACTGGTGTGTGTTTACTTATATACTCCTGCTATCTTCACTATTCACTATTTTCCCATCAGATATTTCATAAATCACATCAGACAAAAACTCCAACTCCTCTTTATCGTGACACGCAAGTATAATTATTGCCCCTCTCTCCTTTGCCTTTCTCAAAATCTCTCTAACCTGCATGGCACCCGATTCATCAAGTGCATTTATCGGCTCATCAAGGATAATAATGTCAGGATACTCCATAACTGCTGCTGCAATGCCTAACCTTTGCTTCATACCAAGCGAATATTTTCTATAAGTTCTCTTGTCATCTGGTTCAAGCCCCACTTCTTCAAGCACTTCCCTTATTCTATCATCACCAATTCGCTTTTGAATAGAAGCCAATACTTGAAGATTTTTAAAACCTGTATAATTACCTATAAATGCTGGATTTTCAATAAGCACACCAATGCTTCGTGGAAATGATATTTGCTTTCCAAGTACTTCACCATTAATAGTAATAGTTCCACTATTTGCCACGATAAGCCCACTAATAGCTCTCATAAGCATAGTTTTTCCAGAACCATTTTTCCCCTTAAGACCGTACACCTTGCCACCCGTAAATTCAAGATTAATGTCAACAAGAACTGGCGAACCCTTAATCGTCTTATTAAGTCCTTGTATTACAATTTTATTTTCTGTCCTATTCTCTTCCATATCCACACTCACTCCATTTATATTGTTAAATATTTATCATAATATCTTTTACACTATCTAAACAAAACAACACTTTATATATACAATATCATTCCCTTTAAAAACCACATAACTATAAACTTTGTTTTAAAACCTCACGTCATTACTATATTTATGTAATTCTTTAAAATTGCAAAAATTTTACTATAACACATCGTACTTTCTAAAATATACATATCCCACTATCACACTTACAACAATTATCACAACATCGACCATTACTGACGTTGCAAGAAAAACTCCATTTTCACACACCTGAGTGTATCTGTACGTCATTAAAAAATTGCCCGGCAAAAACCACACTGTATAGTAAGCTGAAAATATAGCTACTGTAATAATACTTATGTAGCTTATAATAGCTGATGTTAAAAACGCCATTGTCATCTGAAAAAGTGACAATGCAATCCCTGTAAGCACTGGAAGTACAAGCACCATAACGCCGATAACATTTGCATTGTATATACTTTCTTTATTACAACCTAATACAACACTTATAACATCAGCATTAACATTTCCTATGCTAGAAAACATTGAGCTACTTACAACACATCTTACTGCCACACCCGCATATATTGACAAAAAGAACACCAACACTGTTGATATATTCCATATACATTTGCTAAACCACCAGTCTGACTTTCTTCTACTTCTTACAAGAACGTTCTTACCAAAGCCATGCAAGTCTTTTAATGGGTAATTGCCTATAAATAAAGCCAACACTATTACAATAATAAGATAGTTCGTTGGAATTTCAAATGGATTATTCTTTGCAGGTATATATTCTCTCATTCCCCTAAACACATATACAATACAATCTATAAACGATACTTGTAAACTTTGTTTACCATACATCATATAAGTTTGAATTTGCCTTACAAATGTATCTGCATAATCTATGCCTATAATAAACGGCAATATAAACTTATATCCCCCTGATAAAAGACCATATTTTAATTCAGCTAATATTTGGACAAAAAAATTACTCTTTGCTTTTTTCATTTTATCATTCCTTTTTTAAGAAATCTTTTCTTCTTATTAGAATAAAACCTAATACAATAAGCCCTATTGCAAACAACGCAGGATATACACAAGTACTAAAATAATCAAGTCCATTATAATACAAATATGTATCATAAAAACTACCTATTATTTTTGCAAAAAATATTACTATTGGAGCAGGGCTTATAGTTAATTCAACCATCATAAGTGCAACCATTGTCATATAGCCTACTACTGGTGTATTGAATACCCACCATGTAATTACAATAAATAATCCGATACAAAAAAGCATAAGAAACGTAACTACAAAACTAACAACCATCATTACTCTAAAATCAACAAACGTATCTACTTGTATTCTAAGTGTATAATAAGCATTACTATCAAGCGAATTCCAATTACATTGAACCTTGTCTGTAAGAAGTAATCCCCATATCGTAGTCCACACAAAAATATATACTCCTGCCAATAATGATGTAACAAAAATATCCTTTATAAGATTAACCCATATCCTTTTTAGATTTCCCCTTCTTATAATTTGATTTATCGAAAAATCATGTTTTAACGCATTAATATAAACAATTCCCATCACTGGAAATATCAACCATACTGCTGTAAGTTGTTCATAAATGTAAGCATCAGATAGACAATATACAACTTGTTTATTATCAAGCGCAACATACAATCTTAAATAAATATATATAGGAATTACCACCATAAAAAATATAACACTTCCTATAACAGATATATCACGAAGCCTATCTTTCATAAATTTCACCCTACCCAATCAAATTTAACCATTTTCTTTTGAGGATATTGCTGATAAATAAGATAATTCTCATTATTTTCAAGACTATAAAGCTCTGATAATATAACCTGACTACCTCCATATGCTATTGTATACAAAGTTATAGTTTGAACTTCATTAGACTTAAATAGCGTAGTCCCCTCACCTGTCACTTTTCTTACTCCATTAGAAAAACATGACGGCCACATCCACGCATTACTAAATTCTGGTTTAAACTTTATATCTTCTTGTGATATATTTTCATATGAAAGAGTATATGTAATAATTCTTTTTATATCACTATCTCTAAAATCATCTTGATATAATACATTCGGATATGCTTCATTAAAATCATCCAAAGTCCACACCCTGCTTTCAACTGGTGTAATTACTAAGTTATTAATATTAAGCGGATTGTCCTTTGAGTAATACTCTACTACTGCCTTTGGAAATCTTGTATTTATATCATGTATAAAATACCCACTAACACCTGCTATAATAATAACTATTGCAACTATAATTACTTTTATTTTAGAACGCATCTTTTTTCACCCCATTTCTAAAATATATAACACCTGATATAACTGCAACAATTAAAAGCTCTAATATAATAGCCATAGGTTGTGAACCCCTAGGCTGTGTCATATCAAGTAATGTAATTGGATTAATCTTACCTAACCAACTTATAACTTTTACATATGGTGAAATAACACTAAAGCCATAATAGACAATGAATGGTACAAGTGTAAGTAAAAATACATTTTCAATAGCATACACCGCTGCTAATGCTACTGTAGAAAATACACCTGCATATAAAAAATAAATTACAATAAATATCATAATGTATATATATGGGTGTGTATAATACACCTTATCCAACATTCTACTTCCAGATAATGCAAAAGTACCATTCCCTACGGGTACAAGTGATGGCAATACACAAGCCGATAACAACAAATTGACAAGCCAAGGAATAATTACAACAATACCCCCTGATATAAATGTGACTGTGTATTTTGCAACAAGATAATTCTTTTTTGTTGTTCTTGTATAAATATTTTTAATGTAACCACTCTTAATATCCATATAGTAAGTTATGCCATGTGCAAGTGTTGCAAGCACAGGTAATATCGTTAAAAATGTTGTTGCATAAGCATCGGCAAAGCTTCCGCCAAGCCAATAATTAAATACTGACTTTGGATAACATTGAAATGTTCCTTGAAAAAATTGCAATGGGTCTTTTGCTTCTGGAATAACTTCTACTATAAATTGTGCAATGCTTATTATTAAGCCTATAATTAAGGCTACCCACAGTGTTTTTGAACGTATTGCCCGTTCATATTCTATTTTTATCTGCTCTTTCATAACTATTCCCCTATTTTAATTGTCAAACTCTATCTTTATCATTGGACAACCTGATGGTATTTTAGATACAGAACTACTATATCCACTTCTAAATTTATGTGTTAAAAATCTTACACTCATATAAAGGTTATCTATTACTGTTACTTCTTCTAAATAACTGAATACAATTATAGTTTCTAATTCCTCATCCTTTTCAAAAGTATAATAATTATTGTGCTGATGGATTGGCTTGGTTATATCTAATATTTCTTTATATTTATCAAAGCCACATGACTCTATTATTGCATACTTAAAGTTTTTTTCGTCTGTACTATTATAAAAATATGGATTCATACAATATTCGATATCAGAAGCATCATCATTATGATTTGTCATTTTTACTTTTAAGAAAATCCACTTTGAATTTCTTTTTAAACACTTTCCATTATCATCGTATGCTGGTTCATCATCACCATAATTTAGTTCCCTTATCATAAAATCTTTAAAGCTACTATCACTCTCAAGTTCTTCTAACAATGTAAGGTCATCACTTTTCCAAGCATTTTCGACTGTAACATCAAAACCATCATACGTTACTTTTTCATTCATACTTGCAATCGGTATTTCTGTACCATCTTGTGCTTTATCTGCTGAATTTTTAATAGTTTCTCCATCAAAAGATGTCTTTAATTCTTTTGGCTCATCAGGATTTGTCTTATTACCAGTTTTATTATAATTTTCTACTCTTTGCTCTGCAGCAGATAAATTAGAAGAAGATAGCGAACAAGCAACCGATGATATTGCTATTATTAATGTGATACTTAATAATAATAACTTTCTAAACATTATACATTCCCTTTCAATAATAATTTATATTTTAAATAACTAAGATGTATATATCAAATTACCATTTTAAATACTATCTGGACTCCAATAACCAGAAAATACTCCTATTCCATCAGTTCCACCATCACAAAGTCTTCCTTTAATATATTCAAATCTATAACCTCTTTCATATGTATAATTAATCATGTAATACCAATCATATTGATGAAATATATATCCATCACTTGTACAAAAATGTCTATCAGTATTAGGATCATATGCCCATACATATGCCTGATAAGCATCTACTGGTTCCATTGCCCATATACAATACATATATGCACTCGTAGTATCTTCCTTTAATCTTTGTTCCGAAGTTTCCCACCTATCTGGTCCTTCAAAATCAAACATAAAATCACTATCATGATAATTGCCCTCTGCTTTTGCAACTGTAATTCCACTCTGTACCACTATTATACACAACAATCCTAATACTATTAAATTACCTAATTTATTTTTTCTTAGTTCTTATCATACTAATCTCCTTCTGTTGTAAATTATTTTTATATACACCTTAGCTATATTCGCATTATATCCCCTATTTTTCTTAAATCAATAGCTTTGGCACGAGTGGTCGTTTAAACGGCACGAATGGTAACTAAAATAACAAAACATTAAAATTATTCAATTTTGGCAGGAATATTATATTTACATTTTTGTTATAATATAATAAAATATAAGTACTTAAAATGGTACTGTTTAAAGTACAGAAATGGGGTGTTATATGATAGCTACAAAACAAATGGATATACGAGCCAATATAAAAAAATATTTCGACCTAGCTTTTAATGGTGAAACTATTATAGTTTCTCGCAAACAAAATAAAAATGTTGTTGTTATCTCTGAAGCTGAATACAACGATTTACAAAAAGCGAAAAAAAATGCTGAATATCTTGCTCACCTTGACCGTAGTTTTGAGCAATTACAAAAGGGTGAAGTTATAATAAAGTCTATGGAAGAATTGGAGAAACTTGCAAATGAATGATTTTACATTCACTAAAGAAGCCTTTGAAGATTATATGTATTGGCAAGTACAAGATAAGAAAACTTTGAAACGTATAAATTCTTTACTGAAAGATATCCGAAGCAACGGCGCATTACAAGGAACTGGAAAACCTGAAAAATTAAAGTATCGACCAGGTTACTCAAGACGAATAGACGAAACTAACCGACTTGTTTATGATATTGATGAATTATCCAATATTAAAATCATATCATGTAAAGGGCATTATGAATATTAATATAGAATGTCTAATATATATAAGCCTTCAAACTGAATAATATATCTTACACCTGTTTGAAGGCTTACAAATTATATTCTTATATCACAACAAAAAAACTCATCTTCTTCATAATAATCAATACTGCCATTATATTTTTCAACTATATCTTTTACAATCTTAGTTCCCAGTCCATGACTTTTTTTATCAGCTTTGATTGTATGAAGCTGTTTATTATTTTCAAGCACTGACTCTAATATAGTATTTTTTACAGAAATATATAATACATCATCATCATTTAACATATTAACTTCTATATATCTTTTATCTACTGTAACTTTTTCCTGCGCTTCTATTGCATTATCAAGTAAATTGCCAATTAAACTACTCATATCAATATCATCAATTCTTTTAAGCTTGTTTTGAATAGTCGTATTTATTCTTATATTTTCCTTACTGCACTTTACAAGTTTTGAATTTACGACAGCATTTACAATAGCATTATCTGTATCAATAAGCCTTTCTAACTTCATAAATCTATCGTTATACTGTTTTAAATAGTTCTTAGCCAGTTCATTAGATGTACTTTCATCATTCATAAGTGACTTAACAACATCTAACTGATTTTTAATATCGTGTCTCATTCGCCTTAGTTGTTCGTCTTCTTCAAACATTTTTTTCATATACTGCTGCCTATTTTCCTCTGACTGCATATTTTCAAAATGTTCCTTTAACTTTATTCGTTTTTTACTTCCATTAACGATTGCAAATACCATCAGAAAATCAATTAAAAGCACTCCACAAATATTTACATTCTTTATCCAATTATCTACATTAAAATTGTACATTGTGTTAATTATAACAACAAATGATACTAGCATTGCAAATGCCATAATAAGTCCATCAGTAACACAGACAATGCCCGACCACACTTTATACAACTGTGACACTAAAAGCCACATAATAAAATATAGAACCATAACATAAGTTTGGATATTTTTATAATTATCCTTAAAATAAAATGCTATTATAAATGAAATCTCAAATGGAACACATACATATAATACACACTGAATTGTAGCTTTCAATTGCAACTTTCCTGCAAAAATACAATGGATTGCAATTATAATTGGGTCTACCATTAACAATATTAAAAGCACATATATACTATTAATAGTATTCAAATGCTTATAATTAAGCACAACACTTACAAATGAATTAATTCCCACCAGTGCAACAATTGCCACCATTGAAAAATATACTAAATTGCTTCTATTCTTTGAGATATACTTTGCTTCATTTTGGGCGTTGTTTTCATTTCTTCTTATACGCTCACGACACCACATATCTTTTTCTAGCATAATCGTGTGTTGAAGCATAATAATCACTATAACTATATTGCAAACTAAATTTTCCAAATTAGCATACGATGTATCCAACAAATCAAACATATCTTTTATCATATATTTTTCATACCTCTAAGATATAACTTCTGTGCTTCTTTGACATTTTCCTTAACATGACGACTCATTTCGAGTCTTACATCATTCGATAATGTAACTTCGTCAAGTATTGTATCTATTCTTTTGATATACTTAAGATTTACAAGATATTTTCTATGTATCTTAATAAAGTAATCATCTTTTAGTTCATTTTCCATATCACTAATACTTCGCCTTGTTGTGTAATCGTAATGTGTTGTATGTAAAAGCACACTATGTCTGTCACTTTCTATATAGTAAATGTTTTTAAGTGGTATAAATAATGTCTGCCCCCTGTTAATTACTGTAATAACCTTGTCTTGCTTCATAACTTTCTTAAGTTTTACTAATACCCTTTTAATCACCATGTCATAATTGTCTTTTCTTATAAAATAAAATGGCTGATAATCAAAGCTATCGTATACAAGGTCGCTGTTTGATGTTATAAAGGCAATTCTTATGTCACACCCTGCTATTGCCAGCTTTTCTGCCGTATCAAAACCACTTATTCCGCCCATATATACATCAAGAAATATAAGATTATATTCAATTTTTTGATTAATGCAGGCATTTATTAAAGCTTCTCCACTGTTATATGTATCAAACTCTAAATTTTCCCCATACCAAATGTTGTTATACTCTTGTTTTATACATTCTTTAAGTTTTTCTATTAAGTTTTTGTCATCGTCACATATTGCAAATCGCATACAATTCCCCTAAGTACATATTTTTTAATAAATTCAAGCCCCACCACAACTTATTATTTATGTTAAAAATCATACGTTGTAAACTTAAATTATTATATTATTTTATAATACTATGTCAAAAATACTTTCTCAACATTATGATTTTAACAATTTTTTATATTTCACATCTCTACACAATATATTTATTATGATATAATACGAAACGAACTGTTATATTAATATCAGCTCACACAAAATAACTTTAACAAAATGCTATCACAGCGGAAAGGATTTAATTATGAGATACAAAACATCAGGAGTCTGTTCAAGTGGAATTGATTTTGACGTAGTTGATAATAAAGTAACAAATGTAAAATTTATCGGAGGTTGCTCTGGCAATACTCAAGGCGTTGCTGCGTTAATCGAAGGCATGGATATTGATGAAGCAATAAGAAGAATTGAAGGTATAAAGTGCGGTTTTAGACCAACTTCATGCCCTGACCAGCTTTCAAAGGCTTTAAAGCAATACAAAGAAAGCAATCAAAATTAATATGGGGAGTGTTGCACGATTTAAACGAATATATATAGAAATAACAAGTTCCTGCAATCTGAAATGCTCATTTTGTCAAGAAACACTTCGCCCACCACATTTTATGAGTGTTGAAGAATTTTCACATATAATTAATGAGATAAAGCCATATACTAATTATATCTACTTGCACGTTAAAGGTGAGCCACTACTTTCGCCTTACTTAAGTGACATTTTAAAAATATGTAAAGACAACAATATTCTTGTCAATCTTACAACTAATGGCACACTTGTAGCCCAAAAGCTTGATATATTAACAAAATACCCTGTTCATCAGATTAATATTTCACTTCACAGTGCTGATGACAACGACTGTATAGATATGGACTCATATATTAAAAATGTTTTTAATTCTTGCGAAGTACTGACAGAAAGGACAGATACAGAAGTCAATTTAAGATTGTGGAACACAAAAAAAGACCCTTTATTATTCGGTAATAAGAATTGTACAATAAAAAGACACTTGTATATTAATGTACAGTCACCATTTGAATGGCCTGACCTTACAAATAACTACTGTAATGAACGTGGTTTTTGTCAAGGACTTCGCTCTCACATTGCAATATTAAGCGATGGAACTGTTGTGCCTTGTTGTCTTGATGGCAATGGAGTAATGAATTTAGGTAACATATTTTCATCACATCTTAGAGATATACTTAATAATGAACGAAGTCAAGCAATAATCAACGGTTGGCACAAAAAAACTGCCGTTGAACCACTATGTATTCATTGCAGTTTTAAAGAACGTTTTATTCACAAGATGTAAATCATTTAAAAGTGAGGGATTATAAAATGAAAAGAATTATTTTAACTGGCGGTGGTACTGCCGGTCATGTTACACCAAATATCGCACTTCTTCCAAGCCTTAAAGAAGCAGGTTATGAAGTATTTTATATAGGCTCATACAATGGAATAGAAAAGAAACTTATTGAAGATTTAGACATTCCTTATTATGGAATATCATCTGGAAAGTTAAGACGTTACAAGAGTCTTAAAAATCTATCTGACCCTTTTAGAGTGTTAAATGGATATCGCCAAGCCAGAAGTCTTATGAAAAAAATCAAACCAGATGTTGTATTTTCAAAAGGTGGCTTCGTATCTGTTCCAGTAGTACTTGCTGCAAGCCATAAGCACATACCAGTAATTATACACGAATCTGACATGACTCCTGGTCTTGCCAATAAAATAGCAATGCGTGGCGCAACTAAGATATGTTGTAATTTCCCTGAAACTGTAAAATACTTGCCAAAAGAAAAGGCTGTACTTACTGGTTCTCCTATAAGAAGTGAACTTTTGTCGGGTAATAAGCTTGCCGCCCTTAAAATGTGCAATTTCACATCAGACAAACCTGTTCTTATGGTTGTAGGCGGAAGTACGGGTGCTGTTCATGTAAATGAAGCTGTCAGGGGAATTTTACCAGAATTATTAAAGAAATTCCAAGTTGTTCACCTTTGCGGAAAAGGCAAAACAGATACAAAACTTAACAATATTGAAGGTTATGTACAATTTGAATACATAAGCAAAGAAATGCGTGATTTATTTGCAATGAGTGATATTGTAATATCAAGAGCAGGAGCTAACGCAATATGCGAACTTCTTGCCCTTAAAAAGCCTAACCTTTTAATACCACTTTCTGCAAATGCGAGTCGTGGCGACCAAATTCTTAACGCCAACTCATTTAAAGAGCATGGTTACTCAGCAGTCCTTACAGAAGAAGAAATGACACCTGCTTCACTATTAACAGCAGTAAATGAGCTTTACACTAACCGCAACAAGTATATTCAAAATATGGAAAACAGCGAACAAAGTGACGCAATCGGCAAAATAATGGAGCTTATCACAAAATTCTAACTATATCTACTAAAAAACAAGTCCCCAAAGCCCAGTATATTGCATAAAGCAATAAATTGTGAGTTTTCGGGACTTATTTTACTTACATAACAATCGCCAAATTTTATATTTTTACAAAATATTTGTGACTATCGCACTGATACTTTAACAACAAATCCTAGTTGGGTTCTTATATACAATCACTTCCAAATATACTCAAACGCATATAAAACTGACTACTCTCCACATTAAGCTATGGTGGTTTTAACTGTTAATATCTTACAGTAATTGTATATCATTTTCAGACTTTGGATATACTGTCTTTCTATCAGAACAGCAAAATAGCTTAAAAACTTGCAAAGTATTTTTCTCATATTTTAGCCATAGTTTATCTATCAGTTATTCTTTGTTTACACAGTGAGGACATTTGCCATAAAAGAAAGTTACGTTACCATCAATTGTTCCACCGAAATTCTTACTAGCAGAATTTATAAATGCTTTTTCTTGCGATTTTCCGTCCATCTCAAGGTCGATTACTGCACCACATTCTGTACATTGAAAATGGTAGTGTGGATTGACATTTCCATCAAAATGTACTGACCCGTCACTACATGGAACTTTAATTGCCATGCCATTTTCTACGAGAAATGATAAATTGCGGTATACAGTTCCAAGACTTATATTGGGAAATTCCTTAATTACGTTAGCATAAACTGTTTCGGCAGTAGGGTGGTCTTTGCGTGACATTAAAAATGTGTATATTGCATCACGTTGTTTACTGTGTTTTGTAGTAGCCATAGACTTTCCTCCTCCTTGATAAAAATAGTATTAATTACTATTATTAGTTTATATGTATAATTAATAGTTGTCAACTATTTTACCTGAATTAAATTAAACTGTATTTTTCTAAAAAATATTGTTATAATAATATATATCGTGTTTTATAAAACAAATATTGAACTCAAAACTGACTTCTTACTATATAAAATATAATTTTCAAAAAATAAAAATAGTAATTATTATTATTTTTGTTGACAAATTATTCTCAACATGGTATATTTAACTCAAGCAAAACAGTAATGATTACTATTTTAATAAAAATCATTTACTTATAAGCTTTAATAACAAGTACAAATTATAATCAGATTATAATATCTGATACAATAAAATTATATTAAGAAAAGGAGATAAAAAGTTATGAAATATGTATGTATGGTATGTGGATATGTTTATGAAGGAGATAGCGCACCTGCTGAATGTCCAGTCTGTCATGCTCCAGCTTCTAAGTTCGAAGCACAGACAGGTGATAAAGTATGGGCTGCTGAACACGTTGTAGGTATTGCTCAAGGTTGTTCAGAAGATATCATGGCAGATTTAAGAGCTAACTTTAATGGTGAATGTACAGAAGTTGGTATGTACCTTGCTATGGCAAGAGTTGCTCATAGAGAAGGCTACCCAGAAATCGGTATGTACTATGAAAAAGCTGCTTATGAAGAAGCTGAACATGCTGCTAAGTTTGCAGAATTACTTGGTGAAGTAGTAACAGACAGCACAAAGAAGAACCTTCAGTTAAGAGTAGATGCTGAAAATGGTGCAACAGCAGGTAAGTTCGACCTTGCAAAACGTGCTAAAGCTGCCGACCTTGACGCAATTCACGACACAGTACATGAAATGGCAAAAGACGAAGCTAGACATGGAAAAGCATTTGAAGGATTATTAAAGAGATACTTTGGTGAATAATACAAGTATTAAATAATTAAGCAAAAAGCGATTTGGAACTTTTTCCAAATCGCTTTTTTAATACCTTAATATTAACTTTAATTCCTATCTTTCAAGGTCAAAATTATTAACAAGCTGTTTAAGTGTTTCTGCCTGTGCTGATAATTCTTCACTTGTTGCAGATGTTTCCTGTGCGGAAGCTGAGTTACTCTGTACAACACCAGATATCTGCTCGATACCCTGTTCAATCTGCTTTAATGTTTCTGCCTGTGCTGAACTAGCTTCACTTGAACCCTTAGCCGATTCTGCCATATTGCTAAGTGTTGTTAAAATATCATTTAATAAATCAACTGTCTTCTTTGTAATACGATTACCATTTTCAATCTCATGTAAAGATGCTTCGATAAGATTTCTTGTATTAACAGCAGAATTAGCACTGTCTGTTGCAAGCTTTCCAATCTGGTCAGCAACAACGGCAAAGCCCTTTCCTGCTTCTCCCGCTCTTGCTGCTTCAATTGAAGCATTTAATGATAAAAGATTAGTTTGTGAAGCAATATCTTCTATTGAACCAATAATATTTGCAATTTCCTGTGATGTATATGTAATTTTTTCCATCGCATCTGTAAGTTCAATTAAGTCTTTTTGACTATCTGCTGCATGTTTAGCAGTATCACTTGCTACACTATATGCTACATCTGCTTTAGTAGATATTTCATTAGCCATTTCGCTTACACTTTCAACTGTAGCTGTGATTTCCTCAATAGCACCAGCCTGCTCTGTTGTACTTTCTGCTAATGTCTGAGCGCTTGCTGCAAGCTGTTCAGCCCCCATTGAAACCTGCTCAGAAGCTTCATCAATACTTAATATAGTATTGCTAATTTCAAGTCTTAAGTTACGCATTGATGCAATAATAGCAGAAAAATCACCAACATAATTATCTTCTACTTCTGTCTTAACCTTAAAGTTACCTTTTGACATTTCACCAAGTAAGTAACCAATATCTTTTATAATAATACCAAGTGTCTTACAAGCATCATTGAAATCTGCTGAAAGCTCTCCAAATTCATCTTCTGATTGATATGTAATTTCAATATTGTCAAGCTGACCATTCTTTAAGTTTCTTGAAGCTTCTTGAATTTCATAGATAGGTGTAGTTAAAATCTTTGTAAGCACTCTATAAGCTCTTACTGTTGAAACTACTGCTACTACACCAATAGCAATCATTAATACTAAACAGATATAACCTATAAATGTTGCTGATTTATACTGTTTTACTGCTTCTTCATCAGAGTCATTTCCGACTTGTATTAACAATGTTTGAATTTCATCAACACTTGGTGCATATTTATTATTAAACAAATCAAGAGCTTTGTCATTTTCATTGTTAGACGCATATTGTGTCATTTGCTTTCTAACTGTAACTAAATCATTAGCTAATGAGTCAAGCTGACTTATTACATTACTATCCTGATAAGTTTCTTCAAGTTTCTTAATATTTTGCAATATAGCTGAGCCTGATGTTTCAGATTCAGTAAGATACTGTTGTACCTTTGATTTATCATCTGTTGTCATTGACCACAATACAAGCTTACCTACATATTGAAGGTCTTTTCGTATTTCCATTGATACAGTACTGTTAGCATATTCTACTTTATAGAACTTTGTAAAATTATTATTTAATATAACAATTAATACTAAAGACATTAAAATAGCAGCAATAATACCAATAATTGGTATCCTAAAAGCATATATCAGCTTTTTTTGTATCTTTCTGTTTTTTAAGACTTTTTCCATATTTATTACTCTCCAATCTTTAATATTTAATTTGCTCATAAGAAAAGTCTACACTTATAAAACTTATACAACTATTTTCCCATTATAACGGGTGAATTATTTAAACTCAAGGAAAATTTAGACAAAAAATATTATATTCTTATATTTTTTTACAAACAAAAGTCATATATTTTAAAAAAACTCAACTTATTTCAAAATTTTAAATATTAAAAATGTATTTTATATACATTAAATAATTTCATTATAGAATTCATTTTTAATTAATTATATATTTATATACTTATAATTCTTGTAACTTAACTGCCGTATACAATACAACTGCATCTTTAAACTTTCTTGGATTATATCCACTTATATTTGCTATTGTATTTAACTTGTACTGAAGGCTGTTTTTGTGCATAAACAGCCTATCCGCTGTTTTTTGAAGCGACATATCTTCTTCAAAATAAACTTTCAAAATGTTAATCTGTACATCATTAAGCTTATTAACTGTCTTACTTAGATAATTCTTTTTAACACTATCAGAAATATTTCCACATATAAGCTCATAATCCAACTCATCATAAACCACTATATCTTTATTAACACAGCTTTTTACAGCAATCACAGCACATTTATACGACTGTGAAATATCAGAAAATGCGACCTTATTCCCAACTCCAATATTTATAATTTTCTTAAAATTTTTCGCTAACTTTGTTACAATATGCCATGCTCTGTCCAATTGATTATCTTTTACAATTACAACATATTCATTGGGGTAATTATATGTATACAACTTAGTACCTACTGCTTCTATTGAATTAACTATCTCATCCTGTATCATATATAGATTACTTGGATTGTACTTTGCATTAAGTTGTATAACAACACATCTACATATTGTATCATTTTCAAATCCATATTTTTCTAAAGAGTCAGCTACATACGAATTTTCTATAGGTTCATTGTAAATAAGAGAATGTATAATATAATTCATTCTATTTTTCTTTTGTACTCCCATTCTATCAAGCTCTCGCTCCTTTAATAGAATTGATGTAATCTTTTGTGCTAAATAAGCATATTTTCTAACTTCATTAATATCTCCGCTAATTCCAATTACAGCCTCAACCATTCCATTGTATTTAATAGGAATATTTATGCCCTTTTTTGTTCCAAAAAAGCTTGTATCGTCTTCAACTTCTATTGTTTTTTGGCTTATTGCTACTTGATGCCCTATCTCGTGAAATGTCCCAATCCTTGATACATCTGTACTCGCAATTATAATTCCATTTTTATCTATAAAATTAATATTATATCCACTAACGTCTTTAACAGTATCCACAATTTCTTGCGCTGTCTGCATACTTATCTTCGCCATAACCTTTTCCTTTCCATAATCGTATATTAATTAACACCATATTTTGCACAATAAACTTCCGTAAAATATCAGGTATAAACAATAAATGCACCATTAAAAGAATAATTTTTTGCATCTATATAACACCCCCTGTTTCATAATGGCATATAAATTCAGAAATATCCTAATAATATCCACAATAAAAATTCAATATTGTTATATATACTAAATATTTCAAAAAATATCTATATTATTTGTTATACATAACATTTCTTTATAATGCCATGTTTGATAATATATAGACAACTTAAATACGAACTTTTATTTATTATATAAAATATTAAAAATTGGAGGAAAATTTATGAAAGCTTTAATTGCAATTGACTCATTTAAAGGAAGTTTGACATCTTTGGAAGCTGGCGAAAGTGTAGCTTTAGGAATAAAAAGAGTATTTAACAATGCTATAACTGATGTTCATGCTCTTGCCGATGGTGGCGAAGGTACTGTTGAGGCTCTTACTACTGGCTGTAATGGAACATTTGTAAATGTAACTGTAACTGGACCTGTTGGCAAGCCTGTAAACTGTCAATATGGTATTGTTCCATCAACTAATACCGCCATTATTGAAATGTCGGGTGCTGCTGGTATTACTCTTGTAAATGATAACGAAAAAAATCCACTTAATACAACAACTTATGGCGTTGGTGAAGTTATAAAAGATGCCATAGAAAAAGGGTGTCGTAGATTTATAATCGGAATTGGCGGAAGTGCTACTAATGATGGCGGAATTGGAATGTTGCAAGCCTTAGGCTTTGGACTTTTAGACAAAGATAACAAGCAGGTGTCTTTCGGTGCAAAAGGGCTTAATGAGCTTGAATATATTACAAATAACAATGTTATCCCGCAGTTAAAAGAATGTGAATTTATCGTTGCTTGCGATGTTAATAACCCACTTTGCGGTGAAAATGGCTGTAGTGCAATCTTTGGGCCACAGAAAGGTGCTGACCCTACAATGATTATGCAAATGGACAAATGGCTTGCCTACTACGCCAAACTTGCAAAAGAAAAGTACCCTTTAGCAAATGCTAAGGCATCAGGCGCAGGTGCAGCTGGTGGATTAGGTTTTGCACTTCTTACATTTCTTAATGCAACTTTACAATCGGGAATTGATATTGTATTAAATGAAACTCGACTTGAAGAATATATAAAGACAGCAGATATTGTAATTACTGGCGAGGGCAGACTCGATGGTCAGACTGTAATGGGTAAAGCACCAATCGGCGTTGCCCGCCTTGCTAAAAAATACAATATCCCCGTTATAGCATTTTCAGGCTGTGTAACTAAAGATGCCGTTAAATGCAACGAAGCGGGTATTGACGCATTTTTCCCTGTATTAAGGTCAGTTGTTACTCTTGAAGAAGCTATGAATACGCAAAATGCTTACAACAATATGGCAGATACAGCAGAACAGGTCTTTCGTGTGATTAATACATTTAATACTATTAAACTATAAGAAACACTTAAATTGTAAAAATATCAAAGCTGATTGAAAATATCTGCTTAACTAAAAAAACAAATTACACATACGATTAAGGAGGTATAAATATGGCACAATTTACAACACTCGGTGCTATTGCTGGTCTTGTAATAGCAATTATATTAATTATTAAAAACCCCCCCTGCATATAGTCTTATATTAGGCGCATTAATAGGCGGTGTTATAGGTGGCGGTGGTCTTACACTTACTGTAAATACTATGGTTTCTGGTGCTTCTAGCATTATGTCATCAGTGCTTAGAATACTTACTTCTGGTATACTTGCTGGAACACTTGCAGGCATTATTAAAGCTTCTAATCTTCAATATGATATGATTAATTTGCTTGAAGTTGCCAATCTTCCAGCTTATTTACTAGCTCCTTTATCTGGTATATTAATGGCAGGTGCTACAGCTTCAACCACAGCAGGCGCAACAATTGTTTCACAGACATTTTCATCAACTTTACTTGCAAAAGGTGTTACTGCTATTGACGCAGGTGCTATGATACACGCAGGTTCAACCGTTATTGACTCTATGCCACATGGCTCATTTTTTCATGCAACAGGCGGTTCAGTTAATATGCAGATTAAAGAAAGAATGAAGTTAATTCCATTTGAAGCAATGGTGGGACTTACAAGTACAATTGTATCTCTTATTATCTATTTAATATAATAAAACTCCAAAAAACTATGTAAGGTCTTTAGATGCAATACTACATCTAAAGACCCTTTATCTATATAAAGCACCTGATGAAAACGGTATTTACCCAGTAAAGACTTACAACCACTCCTAGCAATTATAAATCTTTATATGACTGTCAACATAAAGCTTATGCCTAGTCATAATTTATAACACAATTGTATAAAATATCAGATGCCAGTTTTTTATCCTTTGCCTTTGTGTCCTATTCTGCTAAAAGCTCCATAGGGTCAACTGAAACTCCATCTTTTGTTACTTTGAAATACAGATTAGCTCCCTCTTTTGTATAATATGCGGTAGGTGCAGAAACAGTTCCTAATAACTGTCCCTTAGTCACCTTATCACCACTTCTTACAACAACATTGTCAAGCAAGCCATAAGTTGTTTCATAACCATTTCCAATTGCAACATCAACAGTTGTACCTGTTTCTTCATTTACAGTTACACTCTTTACAACACCACTAGCTGCAACACCCACATTAGTTCCCTCATCTGCCTTAATAGAGATTGCTGGATTACATTTGTATACTCCAAGAGTTGGAAAGAAAATTGTACTATCCATGCTATATTTTAACACAATGTCACCTGACACTGGCCATAACAGGCTATCAGCTTCGCTAAATGTATACGCAGACGCAATATCTATATCTGAATTAACGCCTGATACTGCCTGTCCTTCTGCTACAACTCCTGCAATTGCCTGTGTCGATGGTTCTTCCTGTGCTACATCATTTTCTAAGCTATCATTATTATAAGAAATGTTTTGTTTTATGTCTTGATTTTCATTTTCACTTTTACCCTCAGTTTTTTCAGAAGAATTATCCTTTGTAGCAGAAGCATTTGCAAGCTCTGCATTTGTAACATCATTAATATCACTGTCAGGCATAACTGTGTCTGTTACATCTTCTGTCTTTAACGCAACACTTCCATCTTCTGTATCATTAAGATTAACGATATTATTTTCTTTCGTATTTTTTGTACTATTTACTACTGAATAAACACCATAGGACAATGCACATACTATAGCTAACGGCATTATTATGGCAAATATTTTTTCCCTGCGACTTTTCATGCTAACCTCCATTCCTGCGTGACTTTTTTGCATACGCTTTTATGTGATGTTAGTATGATTTCCAATTTTAATTAAACTATACAAAAACACAAATAATTACCTAAATATTTTATAACAACCTCACCAGTAAAAAACAACTGGCAATATACCACATATAAATATCAATCCGACACAAATGTTATCCCACTGTAAAACTTTGTTAAAATGGCTTCGTAGGTATTACCAGTTTCTGCCATAATGCTTGCTGTATACATACTAACTCCAAAGTTACTTCCCTCTCCTTTAGTAGTAATCTTAATACTTCCATTAATATCTTCAAGTGTCATATTAGCCGAATTAATTCCAAGTATCTGTGCAAACTCAGCTCCTGTCATTACAACATTGCCCACCTGCATTTTCTTAATGTAACCATCTGTAGTTTTTGCAACAATTTGTATACTTTTAAATGGCGCATTTTCATCAAGTCCGATATCCTTGTATTTTGCTGTCAATTTCTTAACAAAATCTTTATATGTAAAAGACAATACATTTATGTAATCAGGACTTTGCATATCATCAGGGCAACTTACACTTTTAAGATATTCATATCCATTTCCTAACACATCAACGCCTGAAAGTGTAGCTCCACTACTTATATTCGTATATCTGGCTTCTATTGGACTTCCATTATAAGTCATAATAACTCCGCTCGTAGCTGAAACACAGTCTGCAATAAGATTATAATTTTCCGAAAACTTGTCTTTCCATATATCCTTCATCTGATTTTCTGTTAAAAATGGTATATTAAGATTTTCACTGTCTATTTGCATATCATCTTTCATTATCCTATAAATATCAGTCCTTACCATAATACTCTCTGCCTTCAATACTTCAATATTCTGTGACATTTCAAATCTTTGTGCAAGCACCATTATAATGAATTTATTAATATCCACTGACTTAACTGCTCGTTTATATTTAACATTGATTTTTCTGCCATTAATAACACTATCCGACATATTTTCTTCAATTACACCTGTTACTGATAGTGTAAATACTGCTGGAATTAATAGACTAACGCATATACATATTAATATAATAAAAATATTTTTCTTAAGCCCACCTTGTCTCAAAATTTCCCAATTCCCCTTACAATTATTTTTATAGATATATTTTATGAGCAAAAATAAATGTTTATGTGCAATATAAAACAGCAAATTCCAAACCAACCAAATATTTTTAATTAACTTTATCACTTTATGGCGTTGAAATGTTTTGAAAATTCTTCATAATGTGATACAATATTTCTGTCAATAAAATAATAGTGTATTTAATGCAAGTGATAAACTTATTTGTTCATGTAATTTATATATTTTAATCTAATTTTTTACAATATATAATTGATAAAATATGTTTTTTTAATTTAAAACTGTCAAACAAATCCTCTTGTTCAATTATATTAAGCAATGGTTAGGATATTAAGGACTTGCTTGTATCACTTTACAAAGTTTAGTTTCACTTAAATTTGCACTTACAATACTTTAAGAAAGGTCGGGTGATACTTATGAAGAAAAAGAGTATCTCTAGGGATGTTACATCAAAGATACTTACTGTTATAATTACAATATTTGTAATATTTTCGGTTGGTGTCTCAGCAATGATTGGTAATTTAAGTCTTAGCTCTCAAAAAAATGACTTACAACTCCAGTCACAAGCTGCCTCTTACCAATTAGAAACATTTTTTAAAAAGTACACAACCATTGTAGAACAAATGGCTATTAATCCAGATATTTGTGAAATCATGGATACTACTAAAAAAGGAGATGACATAAGAAGTTTTTCAATATATAATAATGTCTTCTCTGAATTAAAACAAACACAAGCTACTGACAGCACTAATATTCTTGCCGCATGGATTGGCGATATAGATGCCAGTATACTTGCACAGTCAGATGGTTTTGTAAGTGATAGTAGTTTTGATATCACTCAAAGATTGTGGTACACAGCCGCAACTTCTAAAAAGACAATCCTTACAGAAGCCTACACTGACGCAAGCACAGGCAAATTAATACTCAGCGCTGCTGCTCCTGTATACGATAATAACACCTCTACTGTAATTGGTATATGTGGTCTTGATATTTCCCTTGATAATATTAATGAATTATTCTCTTCATATACAATTGGCAACAGTGGATTTGTTATTTTACTTTCTGAAAATGGCACTATATTATACCACTCTGATAAAAACAACCAGTTAAAGACACTTTCACAGATAAATGCTTCTGATAACATATTGTCAACTATAAAAGCTGACAATTCAACATCACTTAAATATAAAATTGATGGCAGTTCAAAATATGGCTATATAACTTCAATCGAAGATACTCCTTATTTTGTTTTAAGTTGTCTGCCAGGCTCAGAATATTTTTCAAGCCTATCAATATGTATTACTGCTACTGTAATTCTTTTAATTATAGGGCTTGTTTCAATTATTATTGCGACACAGAAAGTCGCTAAAAATATTACAATGCCTATTATCAGTTTAAATGATGTTGCTATGGAGCTTGCTAATGGAAACCTTGATGTAGATATTAGTGTCACCGCTGAAAATGAAATTGGTGAGCTTGCTCAGTCAATCACAAAGACAGTTATTCGTCTAAAAGAATATATTAATTATATTGATGAGATTTCTTATGTTTTAGACAGACTAGCAAACGGAAAGCTTAAATTCTCTTTACAACACGACTATGCAGGAGAATTCGCAAAGGTCAAAGCTTCTCTTGAAAATATTTCTGCTTCATTGCAAGATATGATGAACAATATTATTAACAGTTCAACACAAGTATCGGCTGGTGCTGACGACCTTTCAAAAGCTGCTCAAAATATTGCTGAAAATGCAAGCAATCAGTCTGCCGCCATTGAAGAACTTTCAGCCACAGCTTCTTCTGTAACCGACCAGATTGAGCAAAATACAAACGATGCTAAAATATCTGCTTCAGAAGCCGACAAAGTTAAAGATATGATGGAAACTGCTGAACTTAGAACTAAGCAAATGATGGAAGCTATGGATAAGATAACTGAAACTTCTAATCAAGTTGTAAGCATTATAAAGACTATAGAAGATATTGCTTCTCAGACTAATTTATTGGCTCTTAATGCTTCAATAGAAGCTGCAAGAGCTGGTGAAGCTGGCAAAGGCTTTGCCGTTGTTGCAACTGAAATAGGCTCTTTAGCTGACGAAAGCTCAAAAGCCGCTGCCAATACTAAAAACCTTATAGAAATATCTATAAGTGAAATACAACAAGGAACCGGCTTTGCGTTAGATGTATCTAACAACTTAAAGGAAATCGTAGATGCTGTTGACAATGTAGATACTCTTATAAAAAAGAGTGCTGATAACTTCATTATCCAGTCACAAAGCTTAGAGCAGATAAAACAAGGAATTGAAGAAATCTCTAACAGTGTTGATGACAACTCTGCTGCCGCACAAGAAGCTTCTGCTACCTCAGAAGAACTAGCCGCTCAAGCCGCAACATTAGAAGAACTTGTAAAATACTTCAACTTAACATATGAAAACTAAATCTAATATAAAATTTTAACTAGGGCTGTCGCATTAACAAAAATTTATACAATATATATTTTTTGTATAAAATTTTCTTAGTGTGACAGCCCTAGTTTTTATTATTCTATCAATTAATTTTCAATTTAATTATCTTCGCATAAACTATAAAAAATGCACTTTTAAAATTTTGAAGTTTTCACAAAGGTCGCCAAGTTCCTATAAAAACACATATTTTGAATTGTTATTCAAACAAATAAAATTTCTTAATACAACTGTACTTTTAATATCAGACCATTTCTCATAGAAATGATTTTTTCTAATTTTGTTAGTTATATAACTTAAGTTAGTTATTTCTTGTTCCCTAACCTATTATCAATTACATCTCAACGTCAACCTTATCAAGCTTCCAGATATCATCCACATATTCCTGAATAGTTCTATCTGATGAGAACTTACCTGCATTAGCTGTATTTAACATAACAGACTTAGCCCACTGTTTAGTATCTTTATATCTTTCATCAATAGTCTTTTGAGCTTCTGCATAACTTCTGAAATCCTTAAGTATAAAGTAAGTATCAGCTCTTCTTCCGCCTTGATTATTAAGAAGTGAATTATAAATATCTCTAAACATTTCAGGGTCTTCTGGAGAATACTTACCATTGATAAGTTCCATAAGAACTTCTCTAACATCTTGGTCATTGTTAAAGATTTCCATAGGGTCATATCCACCTTCGTTTTCATATCTAATAACTTCATCTGAGCTAAGACCAAAGATTACTGCATTGTCAATTCCAACTTCTTGAACAATTTCAACATTAGCACCGTCCATAGTTCCAAGAGTCATAGCACCATTAAGCATAAACTTCATGTTACCAGTACCAGATGCTTCCTTAGATGCTGTTGAAATTTGCTCACTTACATCTGCTGCAGCAAATATAATCTCACCATTAGATACTCTGTAATTTTCAATAAATACAACCTTAATCTTACCCTTAATAGAAGCATCATTATTAATTACATTAGCAACATTATTGATAAGCTTAATTGTCTGCTTTGCAATCTTATATCCAGCAGCGGCTTTTGCACCAAATATAAATGTTCTAGGTGTTATATCCATATCTGGATTTTTCTTAATCTCATTGTAAAGATACATAACATGAAGAATATTAAGAAGCTGTCTCTTATATTCATGTAATCTCTTAACCTGTACATCAAAGATTGAGTCTGGGTCAACGTCAATTCCATTATGCTCCTTAATATACTTAGCGAGTCTAATCTTATTCTTACGTTTAATCTGCATAAATTCCTGCTGATATCTAGGCTCATCAACATATACTTCAAGCTTCTTTAAAAGTGAAAGGTCTGTTACCCAACCTTCTCCAATCTTATCTGTAATCCAATCTGCAAGAAGTGGATTACCATGAAGTAAAAATCTTCTCTGTGTAATACCATTAGTCTTATTGTTAAACTTATCTGGCATCATTTCATAGAAATCTTTAAGTTCCTGCTTCTTTAAAATCTCTGTGTGAAGCTTTGCAACACCATTTACAGAGAAACCTGCACATATAGCAAGGTGAGCCATCTTAACCTGACCATCATAAATAATAGCCATCTTTCTAATCTTTTCCTGCTCTCCTGGATACTTAGCCTTAATTTCTTCAACAAATCTTCTGTTGATTTCTTCAACAATCTGATAAATTCTAGGAAGAAGTCTTGAGAAAAGTTCGATAGGCCATTTTTCAAGGGCTTCTGCCATAATTGTATGATTAGTATATGCTACAGACTTAGTTGTAACGTCCCATGCTTCGTCCCATTCAAGACCTTCTTCATCCATAAGTATTCTCATAAGTTCTGCTACAGCAACTGTAGGATGTGTATCATTAAGCTGGAATACAGCCTTTTCATATAACTTTCTTACATCGTCATGACTTTCCTTATACTTATCAATAGCTCTTTGTACACTTGCTGATACGAAGAAGTACTGCTGTTTTAATCTTAATTCCTTACCTGCATAATGGTTATCATTAGGATAAAGAACTTCTACAATATTCTTTGCAAGGTTCTCTTCTTCAATAGCCTTCTGATAATCACCCTTATCAAATGAACTTAAGTTAAATGTATCAACAGGTTCAGCATCCCATATTCTTAATGTATTAACATTGTTATTACCATAACCTACAATTGGAAGGTCATATGGTACAGCATATACTGACTGATATCCTTCTTGTACGAACATATCTCTACCAGTCTTTTCATCTCTATATGAACGTACATATCCGCCAAACTTAACTTCATACTGATATTCTGGTCTTTTTACTTCAAATGGATTGCCGTCTTTAAGCCAATTATCTGGAACTTCAATCTGATAACCATCTTTTATTTCTTGCTTAAACATACCATACTTATATCTAATACCACAACCGCAAGCTGAATAACCGAGTGTTGCAAGTGAGTCCATAAAGCATGCTGCAAGTCTTCCAAGACCGCCATTACCGAGTGCTGCATCTGGTTCTTGGTCTTCTATTACATTAATATCCATACCAAGTTCGTCAAGCACTTCCTTAATCTCATCGTATGCCATAATATTAATCATGTTATTTCCTAAAGCTCTACCCATAAGGAATTCCATTGACATATAATATACAATCTTAGCATCTTGCTTTTTATAAGCTTTTTGAGCTGCTATCCACTTATCAATTATTATGTCCTTAACTGCATATGCAACAGACTGAAACTTCTGCTGGTCATTTGCGTCCTCAATATTTCTTCTGTAAAGCATTTTACAGTTATTAATGATACTCTTTTTAAATTCTTCCTTGTCAAATGTGTTCTTTTTTAATGTCTTACTTTCAGCCATAACTTCTCCATTCCGCTACTTTATATAGCAATTTTGCTAATGACAAATTCTGAAAATTGGCATGAGCCTTTATTCCCAGCAATCCCCGTATGTCAGACGGTTTTCTTTTTGAATTTTCAAAAATTTCATAAATGTATAGTCCTTATTATACACTATTCGACATATATTTGCAAACAATCTGTTAAATATCTTTAAAAATACACAATAAATTTAATATTTACAAACACCGCATAAACTCTAGGCTTATATGCCTAATTTAAACTTTTACTATTAAAAATTATTATAAACATACTCTATAAGCTTTTAATAGGTTATGTCATAGTTGCCAAAGCTTAGTGTAAACTCACACTTTAACATATTATTTGCGTAAATAAAAAATTAAATATTCTCTTGCATTTGTGTTTTAGATGGTGTAGTATACTAATATACATGATGTAGTTTTAATTACTACATGTAAAGTTTTTACAAATGATGTAATAGAATATTATAAACTTCAATATATTTAATCTGTATTTTGCACATGAAATGCAGAGAATATAAAATATAATCCATGTGCAGAAATGAGGCTAATTATGAATACACAGTATGCTTTAAAAAAAAGTGTTTCTAGCAGTAAGCTTAATAATAATTTTACTACTAGCAATATTTCAAAAGAGAAGTACCATTTTTCAATAAAAGACCCTGGAAGTGCTATAACACATTTTATTGGTATGGTAATGGCAATTATAGGAACTGCTCCTTTAATTATGAAGGCAACACACTCAGGTGATATTATCCATGTAGTATCTTTAAGTATATTTATTATAAGCATGATTTTGTTATATGGTGCAAGCACAGCATATCACACCTTTGATATTTCAGATGAGTTTAATAAGGTGCTTAAAAAGTTAGACCACTGTATGATATTTATACTTATTGCTGGCTCTTATACTCCACTCTGCTTAATCGTACTTCATGGTAAAACAGGCTACATGCTTCTTTCGTTAGTATGGGGCATTGCTTTTTGTGGAATTATATTTAAGCTTTGTTGGGTAACTTGCCCTAAGTGGATATCTTCAGTGCTTTATATAGCTATGGGCTGGGTATGTGTTCTTGCATTTCCACAAATTTTAAATGCACTTTCTAAGGAAGCTTTTATGTGGCTTCTTAGTGGTGGTATTATATATACTATCGGTGGCGTTATTTATGCGTTAAAACTTCCTATATTTAACTCTATTCACAAAAACTTTGGCTCACATGAGATATTTCACCTTTTTGTAATGGGTGGAAGCCTTTGCCACTATATAATGATGTACAACTATATAGCATTATTTCCAATAAAATAAAATCTATAAAGGCGTATACAAACTTTTTTAATTAGTTTGTATACGCCTTTAGTTTTTAAATCTTTTATTAATCCTTAAAACAATTACTTATCTAATTTCAATTGCTTTTTCAATATTATCATGCACAAGCTCTGCAAGTTCTGGTGTTTTTAAAGTTTTATATGTTTCATAATCTATTGGTGGCAAAAACTTTACTGTTACAGCCTGTTTTTTTATACTTCCCGTATCAAACACTTTATAAGTGTCAACAAGTGCAACTGGCACTACCTTGCACTTTGCCTTGTATGCCGCCTTAAATGAACCTCCCTTAAATTCAAGAAGCTTATTACCATTGCGACTTCTTGTTCCTTCTGAAAATATAAGGAAGTTATGTCCATCTGAAACTTCTTTTGCCATCTCATTAATTACAGTAAGCGACTGCCTTATATCTTCTCTATCAATATATTTTGAATGTAAACACTTAAATACATTTTTTAAAAATGGAATATCCTTAAGTTCCTTTTTATAGACTACAGAAAATGGAACTGGACAAACCTCTACAATTGCAAGCACATCAAAAAAGCCTTGATGATTAGGATAGAATATAAAATTTTCATCCTTTGGAATATTTTCAATTCCTTCCACATTAACCTTAACTTTACCTGCATTTACTGCATGATGCGTAATATCCCTTATAAAATCATATAATTCTTGATAACTATAATTATCCACATTCTTTGCATACCTTGAAAGTTTTATAAACATTTTCGGTAAATAAAAAAATTTCTTTAAAAACATTAATATAATTCTTTTCATGATTTTTTCCTTTCTAAGTCAAGCAGAAATTTACAATCCACTTACTTACTTGCTTGTCACAACCCTCCACATCAAGCTATGTTAGTTACAACTTATTTATAACACTATCACTACTATTGTAGTTTACACAAATGCACTAGACTTTTGTTAATACAACTTATTATTTATCACTTCTTTAAATAAAAGTAGCAAACTACTTGATAGCATCAAAAAAGTTCCAGCAAGTCTTATAATTGTTATACAACAACTATATCAACTTACTGGAACTTGTCAATCACTAATCTTAATTATAATAATATTTAGCTAAGAATATATTAGAAATCAACCTCTGTATCATAGTAACAACACTTAAGAAGTTTTTCCATTTCTTCCTGACTTGGCTGACGTGGATTAGAACCTGTACAAGCATCAAGAATTGCGTTAGCTGCAATATCTGGAAGCTTCTCTAAAAATTCATCTTCTGGAACAATACCTGTTTCAGCAGGAAGTCCACCTTCGCCATAATTCTTAATACACTGTGGAATATTAAGGTCATCATTCATCTTACGAAGCATTGCAATCAAATTGTCAATCTTTTCTTCTGTTGTATCACCGCCAAGATGAATGAAGTCAGCTATGTATGCGTATCTTTCAGCAGCAACTGGGTCTTTAGAGTTGTACTTAATTACCTTAGGAAGATACATTGCGTTAGCTGCACCATGAATAATATGACCACCTTCAAATGCCGCACCTGTCTTATGAGCCATTGAATGAACGATACCAAGTAAAGCATTAGAGAATGCCATACCTGCAAGACACTGAGCATTGTGCATTGCATCTCTAGCATCCATATCTTCATTATAAGACTTAACAAGATTTGCTTTAATCATCTGAATTGCATGGAGAGCAAGTGGGTCTGTATAATCACAATTAGCTGTTGATACATAAGCTTCAATAGCATGTGTCATAGCATCCATACCTGTATGTGCAACTAACTTAACTGGCATTGTTTCTGCAAGCTCTGGGTCAACAATTGCAACATCTGGTGTGATTTCAAAATCAGCTAAAGGATACTTAATACCCTTCTTATAATCTGTAATAACTGAGAATGCTGTTACTTCTGTAGCTGTTCCTGATGTAGAAGAAACTGCACAGAAATGAGCTTTCTGTCTAAGCTTCGGAAGACCAAATACCTTAATCATATCTTCAAATTCGATATCTGGATATTCATACTTAATCCACATAGCCTTAGCCGCATCAATAGGTGAACCACCACCAATAGCAACTATCCAGTCTGGCTCAAATTCTTCCATAACCTTAGCACCCTTCATTACTGTTTCTACTGATGGGTCTGACTCAATACCTTCAAAAAGCTTAACTTCCATTCCAGCTTCCTTAAGATAATCTTCTGCTCTTTGAAGGAAACCATTTCTCTTCATTGAACCACCACCTACACAGATGATAGCCTTCTTTCCTGTAAGTCCTTTAAGTGCTTCTAATGAACCCTTTCCATGATAAAGATCTCTTGGTAATGTAAAACGCATCATAATATATACCCTCCGTTATATAAAAATATTTGTTATCGTGCATCTTCGCTAGTAATAATCTGCCACAATATTAGTATATTCGGTAAACTTTGTTAAATTCACGACAATCTTTATATGTATTATAACCAAATGATTATCAATAATCAAGTAAATAATATATTAATTTTACAAAATACACAAAAAATACATTACATAAACAAAAATAATTTACCAAAGCTACACTAATAATCACAATCACATTTGCAACCCACTCCGTTAAATAGCTACAACACACATACCATTCCCGTTTATCCAAAAAGCTTGTCCCTACTGTACAAGTACATTCTCAACTTGTTATAAATAACTAGCGAAAAACTCCATAGCCTGCTGTGGAAAGTAGTCAAATGTATCACCACATAAGCATAATATGAAACAACTTTAAAATTTATGTCCCATTATATTTTGCATTTCTTTTCTCAACAACCTACCCTAAGATATCCGTAGTATATAAACTAAATGCACTATTAAAAAGGACACCTTGTTATATTTGTGTGACCTAAGCAAACATACTTGTTCGATAAGGGCATACAAATATAATGAGGTGTCATTTAATATAGTATATATAGAAAATAATATTGGATTTTATAGTATATGGTAAAGACTTAGTAGTTCTTAGATGTGCTTCTATCATCAATGATGACCGCACATGGACGTGCGGTCAAGCAATCAGCGACACGATGTCGCATTGGTTGCGGTCACGTTTGGCTTTAATGCCTACACTAGCACATCTTAGAACTACTTAGCCTTTATCCATCAGCTATAAAATTCAATACTATTTTCTATCTTTAAAATATTAAATTATAATACACTCTTAACTGTATTAACTACATTTTCTACATTAAATCCAAACTTCTCAAAAAGCTGTCCTGCTGGACCTGAAGCTCCAAAGCCTGTCATTCCTACAACCTTACCGTCAAGACCAACATATCTATACCAACCAAAGTCAGAAAGAGCTTCTACAGCAACTCTCTTTCTACAGCTATTAGGAAGAACTGACTGCTTGTATTCTTCTGACTGCTTTTCAAATTCGTCCATACTAGGCATACTTACGACTCTTACATCAATTCCTTCTTTTAAGAGTTCTTCTCTTGCGCCAGTTGCAAGTGCTACTTCTGAACCACTTGCAATAATAATAGCATCTGGTTCAGCCTTTGTAGAATCTTCTAAGATATAACCCCCCTTAAGTGCTTCCTTAGAAGAACCTGCCTGTTGCTTTAAGTTCTGTCTTGTAAGAACAAGCGCTGTTGGCTCGTCTTTTGACTGAATAGCGTGCATCCATGCTGCTGCTGTTTCTGTTCTGTCACAAGGTCTGTATACACAGAAGTTAGGAAGTGAACGGAAAGCTGCAAGCTGTTCAATTGGTTCATGTGTTGGACCATCTTCACCTACGCCAATACTGTCATGTGTAAATATATATACAACTGGTAACTTCATAAGTGCTGTAAGTCTTGCCATTGGCTTAGTGTAATCACTAAATACAAAGAAAGTAGCTGCAAATGGTCTTAAACCACCATGTAATGCAATACCATTTACAATTGCTGCCATGGCCTGTTCTCTTACACCAAAGTGAAGATTAGAGCCGCCATAATTATCCTTAGAAAAATCTCCTGCATCTTTCATATTAGTCTTATTAGATGGTGCAAGGTCAGCAGAACCACCAATTAAGTTAGGCATAAACTTTTTAATCTGATTTAAGATTGTACCTGATGTACTTCTTGTAGCTTCGTCTTTTTCAGACTTAGCCCAGTACTCTTCTGAGTCGAAAAGTTCTGACATATCATAGCCATTGTAATAGTTATCCCACTTTTCCTTCATATCAGGATATTCTTTTGCGTACTTGTCAAATAATTCATTCCAACTATCTTCAACTGTAGCAAGCTTATCTGCGATTGCTTTATAGTTATCATATACTTTCTGTGGAACTTCAAATGCTTCTTTACATGGCCAGTTAATATTTTCTTTAAGTGCTGTAACATTGTCAACACCAAGAGGTTCACCATGTGCGCTTGCCTTACCTTGTTTAGCTGGACAACCATAACCTATAAGAGTATTAATCTTAATAAATGATGGTCTATCCTTATCTGCCTTAGCTTCTTCAATAGCCTTACCAATTGCTGTAAGGTCATTGCCATCTTCAACTTCTATTGTCTGGAAACCGAAAGCATTCATTCTTTCTATTACATTTTCTGTAAATGCAATATCTGTACTTCCTTCGATTGATATATTGTTAGAGTCATATAATACAATGAGTTTATTAAGCTTAAGTGTGCCTGCAAGAGAGAAAGCTTCAGAAGAAATACCTTCCATCATACAACCATCTCCACCTAATACATAAGTGTAATGGTCAACTATATCATAACCATCTTTGTTGAATACACTTGCAAGATGAGCTTCTGCCATAGCCATACCTACTGCCATAGCCATACCTTGTCCTAAAGGTCCTGTTGTAGCTTCAATACCAACAGTATGACCATATTCAGGATGACCTGGTGTAAGTGAATTAAGCTGTCTAAAATTCTTTACATCATCAATACTAAGATTGCCATATCCAAAAAGATGTAATAATGAATATAAAAGCATTGAACCATGTCCACCAGATAATACAAAACGGTCTCTGTTCTTCCATTCAGGGTCTTTTGGATTGTGGTTCATGTGATTAGCCCACAATTCATATGCCATTGGTGCTGCTCCAAGGGGAAGTCCAGGGTGTCCTGAATTAGCCTTCTGAATTGCATCTGCTGACAACACTCTTATTGCGTTTACTGACAACTCATCAATATTTTTCATGTTCTTTTTCCTGCTATTTAATCATATACAACTAAATAGCTTTTCCTTTCATATATTTTATAAATCTTTGAAATCTGCTTCTGATAGAAATGTTACATTTCCACCATCACTTCTTTTCTTTTTAAGACTTCCAAATATTTTTCTAGAAGCTCTCTTTTCAGAATTTTGGATTGCTTTATTAATTATCTCTTTTATATCATCTAGCTTAATATTATCGTTCATTGAATGAAGTTTGTCAATCTTAAGATATAACTCAAGTAATGCATCATCATCAACTTCAAATTGTCTTTTCCTTGCATATTTTCTTGCCATCTCAACAAGTTCATTAACTGTATACTGTTTAAGTACAATTCTATGGTTAAATGTTCTTGTAAGCTCAGGATTAAAGTTAATAAGTACATTCATCTCTGCGTCAGAGTCTTCAAATATAACTATCATTCTTTCAGTATTTTGCTGTAAACATTCAAGTACTTCATTTATACGCTTAGGCTGTATAACACCCGCTCCTTCAACAATAAGAGCTGTTCCTTTTAACTTGTGCATAGCCTTTGCAAGCCCTCTGTGATTAATACTATCTCCCGTCGTTTTTGCAATCTTTTTCTGATTGTCAGGATAAAGGTAATTAACTGCTCTTATTATTGTTCTTGCAAGGTCTGTCTTATCTGAGCTTGAATTACCAGAAATAATAATATTACCAAATGCGGAAGTACTTATCTGCATTTCCTTTTCATAGGCTTCAAAAAGCATTGCAAGCTGTCTTTCAAGTCCTGGCATTTCTTTATATTTTTTAAATATAGTTGCAAGTTCAGGTGGTAGCTTCTTATCATCTTCTATAACTTCATCAAGGTCATCAACATTATCAAAAGAATTACTGTTAATTCTTGTAAATTTACCTGCACCTGATTGATTATAAATGTTCTGATAATTGATATTATCTTGTGGTGCATTTTCATTTTTTATCTTCTCAGCTTGTGCTTCAAGTTTTGCTGTCGCTTTTCCAGTTCTTATTGCAAGGTCTGTCTTTGCCGCATTTATCATTAATTTTACTTGTGCATCGTATATTGCCTTTACTTCATCAAAGTCAGTACCTTCTGCCTTTGCACGAGCTTTCTGTTCTTCTATAAGCTTTTCATATGCAGCACTCTTTTCTTCTTTTTCATCAAGCATTCTTTCTAATTCTGCTTTAGAAAATTCTTTAGTATGTTGATTGCCATACTTTTCTTCACGAACAGTTTCCACCCAATCAGCAAGACTTAACTGACCTTCTATCTGGTCGTTATCTGAATTTGTGTCTTTATTTTCATCTGCAACTGGTTGTGGCCTTAAAGCTTCAACTTCTTTTTCATCTTCCTGCATAAACTTATTAAGATTAGCTACTAGCTCTTGTTGTATCTGATGTGAACTATAAGAGTTGTTATTACTACTAGCTATATTATTATTTTTATTATTTGTAGTATCTTGTGAAACATCTACTATATCAACTCCACGACTTACCTGCGCACAATTTTCTTCTACTTGCTTTTTAGCACTTTCTATCATATCACGAAGTGATAATGATGCCTTGTTGATATTATCATCTTCACCAATATTGTCGCTTATATTACTCTTTTCTTGTACTGCTTGCGTGATTTTTCTAATATCTTCTTTAGCATTAGTTGATTGCTCATTATTGTCTAATGAAATTATATAATCACTATCTTCTTCACTATCTTTAAGGATACTTTCTTTTTCACCTTGAAATCCTGAAAAAGCTTTCTTAAAAAATCCTTTTATTCCACTTTGTGACTCATTTTCTTTAAGTTCGTCACGCATTAATTCTTCTTCAACATCGTCTTGCTGTATTCTTACAAGCTCTTGTTGCTGCTTAAAGAGTTCTTCTTTTGTTATTTCTTTATCATTCTTTCGTTTTACTGCACTTTCAAGAATACTCTTTTGTGCATTTGTAAGAGCCACTCCATATTCTTGTTTTAACTTGATTGCATTTTCTACATATATTCCATCGTGAAACCACAATACAAGGTCATCACATATTTTAATACATTCTTCTCTTCTTCCTGTATTAAAATATAACTTTGCAAGCTCATACATATACTTCTCGTCAATCTCATGTTCTCGGTAGTCTTCAAGTATTTCTACAAGCTCATTGTCAGAAGCCTTTTGTGCTTTTCTTAACTCATAATACAATATAAATCTATTGACATCATGCTGTGCCATTCTTTCATATTCATCGTAAAGTTCTTCTGCATTTTCAAAATCTTCTAACTTAATAAGTAACTCAGTAAGTTTATATACAAGCTTTCTTCCACCAAGATTACGATTGTAAGCAAGAATTGCCATATCCCTAGCTTCAAGTAAATCGCCAGCCGCTTCTTGTACATTAATAATTGTAGCCAGAGTCGGCCAGTCTTTTACTTTCTGCCAATTCATTGAACTAGCTATCTTTGCTGCTTCTTTATACTCTTTTTTAGAAGCAAGTTTTTTAATTTGGTCTACTTTTATATTAAATTCATACTTATCCAAAACTAGCGCCACCTTTTCTGATATTTTATACCCCTCAATGTCTTAAATCACACTAAAAAATGCACTGAGCATATATTTTTAGTGTATCACAGCAAACATTTATTGTAAACACAACTCACATTGATTTATTTAATTTTAAGAGTTGTTTACTACAATAATACTTTATTTTTAAAACTTTAATGTGGTCTGTTCATAGTTCATTTTTGTATACTCAAGTTCTTCATTATCTGCTTGACTATAATAATCAATAACAACAGTTTGTTGCTTATTACTTACAAGCTTTTGACCCAATATATAATTAACATCAAACCTGCCTGTTATAGCAGGTGTAGCCCCTCTTGCTGGCACAATAAGCTGTACATGATTAGTCTTTAAAAGTTTAAAGATAGGCTCCCATATATATATATCCTTTGCCGCACCAAAAGGATTGTCGATAAAGATAGTTTTACCTAATATTTTACTGTCAGCTCCTACTGCATTAATACTTGAAATATAATTAATAATTGCAATAAGAAATTGAATATATATTCCTTGTGACTGTCCTGTTGAACCTACTGCTTCCTCATATCTTAGATAACGGCTCATATCTTTAATTCGTTCTCTTTTATAAAGATTAACTCTAATACTATTCATATCTGTAACAATGACAGAAAACAATCTTTTCCATGCAAGACGGCTTCTTATATATTTTAATCTTTCTTGTGTATCTTTAAGCCCTTCTGCTGTAAGTATTGTTGCATCAATATACTCTGACATTTTTTGTTTATAAAGTTCTTCCTTTATATATGGAATATTAAGCCCTATAATTGATATAACTTCTTTATCCATTGTAATATCTGATAATTTAGAAAGTCTATCAAGCTCTGTTTTAACATTGCTACATATTTGTATACAACGATTTTCAAAGTTAGCCTTAATCTTTTCCATATCTTCAATACCTTTAGCTACTCTTTCTTTTTCAAGCTGTATAAATGTATTAGTTTCTTTTAATCTTTCAACAAGTTCAATTGTATCATTTTCATTTTTTGGAAGATTTACTGACACCTTAATTTCTTGTGCAAGTTCAATTCCATCAATTTTTTCTAGCTTTTCAATTAATGCTGTTTTATTTTTATTAAATTCATCTTGCTTTTTAAATTCAAGCTTTGTCAATTTATTAAACTCTTTTTGTACAGCTTCATATTCGCTAATATCTATACAGACATTGTCTTTATTATAAACATTATCTGTGTCTAATTTTTGTATATTTATATCAATGCTCATTCCTATATCTTCTACAATTCTTTCAAGGTCTTTTTCAATAACCATAAGGTGACGCATTTCTTTTTCTATTGCCTTTTGCTGTTTTTCAGCCTTTGTTATATTCTCGGCAAGTTCTTTTATATACTCCTTATGCTGCGCTATAAAACTGTCAATGTTATCGCAAGCAAACTTTTCAAACACTCCAAATTTTTCTTCAATCTGTCGTACTCCATGTGCAATACTTCCTTCAAGACGGTTCATCAAAGCATTTTGTGAATCTAATTCTAAATCAATTTCATTTATCTTTTTTTCAACGTCTTTAATCTTAACTTTAATATTTTCAAGTTCTGAAACACTACACACAGATATATTTCCTGCGTTAAACATTTCTTGTATCTCATCAAAAGAACTTCCTCTGTACTCTATTGAATGTTTACATTTATTCATTGACTGTCTGTAATGATTTACAAGTGCTTCTTTATCAGCAAGGTCTGTATTCTTTCCATCAAGCGCAGCTTTAATTGCTATATATTTACTTTCAAGCTCATCTATATCACATTTATCTACATCTATAACTTCTCTACTGTTATAATCTGTCTGGTCTTCATAACTTCTCATATTTTCCCAGACAGACTCTAAATGTGCTATACTATCCTTAATATTTTCAAGAACTACTTCATTACTTTCAATCAATTTATGCTGATTATCTTTATCAATTTTTAACTGTCTTAACTTCTCTTTACAATCTTTTTGTAAATTTTTTTCTGCTTCAAGGCGTTGATACTTTTCTGATATAGAGCTGTTGAGTAATATAATACTTTTTATTAAATCACTTTTCTTATCAAGCTTTTCTTTTTTAGATTTTAACTCATTTTGTTGTATTTGATTGCTTTCAAGAACTGCCAAAAAACTCTCACACCTTTTTTCGAGTTCAAGCTTCTTTTTTTCATTTTCCTTAATACGATTATTTATAGCTTCTGATTTTTCAATATCTGATATATCACTAATAGCTATTTGTTTTGTTACAAATGTATAATCGTCCCACAAAGCATTTTTATTATCTTTCGCCTTTTTAAGCTTTAACTGTACTTCTTCTAGTTCTTCATAAGCCGTTTTTATCTGTGCTTCACATCTATTTTTATCATATAAAAATGATAAATCTTTGCCTGCAAATGCAATATGCGCTGTATTTATTTCATTGTTTATATCTTCATCTACAGTATTAAGAATATCAACACTTACAATTGGAACTATATATGCACTTCGATAAAAGTCTGACAGCACTTTATCATGTCCGATTTTTTCAAAATCTTTAGTTACTATAAAAGCATATTCAATAAATGGTACTTTTCTTGTAAGCTTTATTCTAGTAGGCTCATCAAGCTTTCTTACCCATTCATGCCCACCAATAATACAATCTTTATAGTGCATATTAAGATAAGTTCTTAATTTATTTATCATTGGCTCATCAAATGAATACTCACCTTTTTTAGCATTTTCAATAAATGTATTAAGACTTTTTTCTTCACTTTCAAGAGTTATAATACTTCGCTCAGTTTGTTTATAATTGTCATATATAACTTCTAAAAGGTCTTTTATATTACTTATTAAATATATCTTTTTTAATTGCTCAATTCGAGTAATATCTTTTTTTGTAACAGCTTCTTTTTCATTTATATTTTTTAACTGTTCTGTAAAATAATTACTCATTGCCACAACTGCTGACAATTCTTGTTTTGTGCTATTTAAGTCATTACTTATTTTATTATAATCCTTTATTATATCGTCATATTCATGTCCGATTTTTTCAATAAGTTTGTCATTTTCTTTCTGTAGCTCTATTACATTTTCTGACACAATAAGGTCTGTATCAATCATTATTGCACTTTGTTCTTTTTCTTCTTTTTGTATCTCACTTTTAATATAAGTTGTCATACTTTCTGAAGAAGCAATTGTCTTTTCAAGCTGCATTTCACTTTCTTGATACTGATTGTAATTGTCCTCATGCTCTTTTGACTGTAATAACATAGCCTGTTGTTCATTTTTAAGTTTATCAAGCTTTACGTCATAACAAGCTTTATATACATTAACAATATCTTTTAATTCTTTTATCAACTCGCTGTTATCACGCATACGGTTTTTTACAATAAGTTCAGCTTCATAAAGTGCTTTTTGATAATTCTTATAATCGTTATAATCATTTGCTGACTCCATTAATTTAAGTTTTTCTACTAATTCCTTATAACTTTTATAATTATCTGCTTTTAGCTTTTCTTTTTCTTTTATAAGACCTTCTATTGAATTTAATGAGCTTTGCTCTGTCATTACTTGTGCTGTCTGAACTTTTCTTTGCTCATTTAGCCTTAACTTTTCTGTATTATCAATCTTTTCTTCTATATTTTGTAAATTATCTTCTTGTACCTTAAGAAGTCTTTTACTTTGCACGAACATATCATAAAGCTGTACTTTTAAGTCTTCCTTTTTCATATACATTTCGCTAAATGTCTTTATATATTCTGCAAAGTCATTTATTAATGATATCTGATTGTTGTAACTGTTAATCGTATCGTTTTTTCTTGAAAGCTCCACAAGCTTATCTTTAATATCAAGAAGTGTCTGAGCCATCTTTCCTTCATCATCTGTAACTGCAAGACGATTGTTAAATGACTTTTGTATAATTTCTTCTATAAGCAAGTCTTCAACTACTTTTCTACTTGTCTTATAGTTAGTTTCAAAATATGTTCTTACATGACCTTCTGTCTTATTAATCCCCCTAATTATTTCCCACTGACTTTCAAACAGACCATATTTACTTATGAAGTTTTGATAATCGCCTTTTCTATCAAATATTTTTACAGACACATTAAAATCTTTCTTTTCAAGCTCTCTTAAATATGCCTTAAGTCCGTTATATGTCACTCTTTCGCCGTTATCATTTACAAAGGGAAGATTTTTAATATCGTTATCTCCAAATTTTCTATAAAAGATACAGTAATTAAAATACTCTATGCTCGCATTATCTGACGTATCTTGTGCGTTTTCTTGTGCATTTTCATCCTCTTTTACATGACCTTTTCTTGCACAAAAACCAGTTGTCATATATTTAAAGTTATCTTTTCTATAACACGAATCAAGCTTCCATTCTACAAGCGAATGAATAACTGTATTATCACAACCTGCACGAAATAACTTTTCAATTGGCTGTTTCTCATCAAGGGTACAATTAGGAATTACATTTTGCAAAAGCAAAAGCATAAGAAGACTCTTGCCACCACCGTTTGCAAGGTCATAGATAGTATTTTTACAATTAAAACGCATAATAAAGTCATCATAAACTTGCGTACCAAAGTTATATTTTACATTATTGACTCTTATTCTGTTAATCTGTGGCATATTTAACCTCCATTTTATCTAAAAGGTGAATTATCTACTATTTATTTTACAATAAAAGTAAAGTTTGAGTTTTCGTATTTTATATCGGAATAAAATTCGTAATATATCAGCAGTATATAAACGATAATGCAACATTAAAAGAACAATTGTATATATTTGCATGACAGTAGCGAATATACTTGTTCGATAATGGCATATAAATATATACAATTGTACTTTTACTTAATTCACCTATAATAGTTTTTTATTATTCCATATTTTCAGTTAAAAGCTGTGCAAGTCTACCTCTATAATCATCAAAATAATTCTCAATCAAAGCTCTAAATCTATCTGTTGGATAATATCTATCTCCACTTTCAATTAACAACTCCTGCTTTACAAGAAAATTAAACACCATTTTTACAAAACCTGTTTTTGAATTTCTTGCGGCTCTCACAATACCACCATCTTGTATTGTTGTAACTGGAAGCTCGTCCCAACTTAATGCAATCTGTTTAAAGCTATTTTCTTCAACTTCATTTTTAATAAATCCATTTTGTTTATCAATAATTCCCAAAAGAGCTTTATCAGTATTTCTTATAACATCTTCAACTTTTACAAACTCTGCATAAGTTGAACTTATTGTATCGCTATAAAATTCTGTTATTGTATTATAAATCACAAAATAAGCCATATACAAATCTTTATTAACCTTTACTCCAAGCTCTTGACGCAATTCTTCATTAGAATAACCAAATACATTGTTGTTTTCTTTAACACTTATATAAAGACCATTATTGTATTCATATATATTAAGGTTCATTTTCTTTAATGACATATTAACTATGTCATAAACTTGTGCATTATTATTATACTCTTGATAAAGCATATCATTAACATCATTTTCCCTAATTGGTTGACCTGTAATTAATACTGACACTATATCAAGAGCTTTTTCAAGATTTCTATCTTCCATTAATATTTTCCTTTCTAAAACATACGTTAGAAATTTCACAATGCTTTCCTATCTTTACCTTTGACGTATTATTCATAATTATCTCAAATACAAAATTTCCATTAATATGAACGTTCTTATTATCTTTAAAAATATTATATAATAGACTTTCTTCTGTTTTATCACTTATTTCATATCTTTGCTTCTGGCATAAGTTTACAAAGAAAGAATAATAATCGGCATTAAGCAAAACTTTATCACCATACGTTTTTTGCATAGCAATATTAAACTCCTCCAATGTAAATTCACTTCTTATACTAAATGCCTGCAAAAGATTATTCATAAGAAATGTATAGTTATCTTTTATCCTGCTATCTTCTAATTCATCAGCAAATACAATTTCTTTTGCACTTTCATTACTTACTTTCTCGATGACTTCTGATTGTGGTATGCGTTGTGTAAGGGCTTCATCAATAGATATTATATCAAAGAACTTTTTAACTTTAGGCTTTAACAGTGGTTTAATAAACCACTCTAAAGTTTTAGCATTATCTGTCTTTATCATATCTTTTAAAACTGTTGAAAAATCAATATGACTTCTAAGTCTTCCAAGCTTTGCTCTACGCACAGCGTCGTCTGTTAATTTTTGCATATCTGTGCAAGCCTTTAACAACTCAAAATGGCGGTTCATTGCTATTTTTAACTGATTTTCCAGCTCATATATATCATTTATAGTCTTATAGTAAGAACTGTCATCATTAGAGTTAGCACTTAACTTCTTCAACGCATTTTCTATAAGAATACGATTTTTCTTAAAAAGTCTTTCTTCTTCTTCAAACCATTTCATTCCTGTATTTACGAAGTCTTCATAAGCTTTAAGTCCTGCAAATACATCACTTGATAATATAGAAACAACTTCATCTTTTTTAAGCTTTAGACGATTAACTTCTTCATTTATTCTTGCAACAACTTCAACTCCACCTCTAAAGTTTTGTGAACGTATCATTTTCTCAAGTAAAAGCTGTGCAACACTTATTCGACTCTCGTCTTTTATCTCTTTTGTATCAAGATAAAACTCAACTGCCTCAGAAGTTATTGAATACTTGACTATATTATCCTTTATATAACTGTCGATAATTCTTACTCTTGACACCTTCTTTTTTCTATCTACTGGGTCAAAGTATTCAAAATCAAAAGGCTTCCCCTCATTTGTTAGCTTATCAAAAATATACTGTGCAACATTTGCATAATCACTTATTGTAAGTTCAAGTTGAAAATCATTCTTTATAATCTGAATAACAAAATTTTCATATTCACTATATAAAACATCTTTTTCTCTAAAATTATTCTGTTCTATAAAGAAACGAATAACCGCCATTAAAATATACCCCATATCAAGAGCTTCATACTTTCCAGCTTCTAATTGTGAAAATGAAACCTCTGACAACTTAAAAAATGGATAATATTTCTTTAAGTTAATCATTCTTTCTTTATGACCTGAAATAATATCACTAAGCATATCAGAATTAACATTCATAATTATAATTCAGTCCTTCCCTCTAATGCCCTTAAAAGAGTAACCTCATCAATATATTCAAGGTCACCGCCTACTGGCACGCCACTCGCTATCCTTGTAACTTTAATCCCCGTAGGCTTAATAAGTCTACTTATATACATAGCTGTTGTTTCACCTTCAAGGCTTGAATTAGTGGCAATAATTACCTCCGTTACATCACCTTCAAGACGCTTCATAAGCTCCTTTAACTTAATATCGGCAGGGCCAATTCCTAACATTGGACTTATTGCTCCATGAAGTACATGATATACGCCCTCATATTTTCCCGTTTTTTCATAAGCTGCTAAGTCCCTTGTATTTTCTACAACCATAATAACTGAATGGTCTCTTTTAGGATTGCTGCATATTGGGCATATCTCATCATCAGTCAAAGTAAAACACTCTTTGCAATATCTTACATTTGCCTTTGCGTCTGTAATTGTACTAGCAAGCCCCTCTACTTCTTCCTTAGGCATGTTTATAATGTGAAATGCCAGGCGCTGGGCGCTTTTTGCCCCAACACCTGGTAATCTTGACAGTTGTTCTATTAATTTATTAACGTGACTACTGTAAATGTCCATTAGAATAAGCCTCCGCCAAAGCCACTAAGACCTCCTGTAATCTTAGACATCTGTGCTTGTGATTCTTCTTCACACTTTCTAAGTGCTTCGTTAGTTGCTGCCATTATAAGGTCTTCAAGCATTTCAACGTCATCTGGGTCAACTGCTTCTGGGTCAATCTTTACCTTAGTAACTTCTCTTTTTCCTGTTACAGTAACTTCTACAACACCACCGCCTGCTGCTGCTGTAAACTCTTTAGCTTCAAGCTCTGCCTGCTGTGTTTCCATCTGCTTTTGCATTCTTTGAGCCTGTTTCATTAAATTGTTCATGTTACCAGGCATTCCTCCTGGAAATCCGCCTCTCTTTGCCATTAGATATATTCCTCCTTATCATCTACTACAATATCTATATTGCTTACTAACTCTCTTATATCTGTAAATCTATTTTGAAAATCTTCGTTATCATCTAATTTTGTTATTTTTATATTAACACTTATTCCTGTGCGTTCTTCAATAAGTTCTTCAAGTCGTTGTCTGTCTTCTTCTCTTGAAAAAGCATTATAAGCTGAAGTCGATTTAAACATTATCTCAAGTGCTGTACCATCTTGTGTCAGTGTTACATTAGATTGCAAAAGAAATGTTCTTGCCATTGGGTCATCTATTGAATACACAATTGAGTCCCATTGCTTTGCTATAGCTTCCATATCTTCTGGTAGCGCTTCTATAACTCTTTTTTCAACACTTTCTTTTTTTATACTTGTATTATTAAATGGTATTTCACCAGCAACACTATTAATATTTGCCGGAATTACACCATTTTTAAGTTTATTTAAAGCATCTTGCATTTGCCCTTCAAGAACCGATAATCTTCCCATTATATCTGATATATCTTGTGTAGCCGACATTGCCGGCTTCATAAGCTTAATAAGAGTTACTTCTAACTTAATTCTTTTTTGTGTAGCTACTTTAAGGTCATTTGCAAGTTCAGATAATACTCTTATATACATCATAATAGTATCTGTATCAACCAGCTTCGCATCTTTTTTTAACTGCTCTATGCTGTCCTTTGAAGCTTCTATAACATCTTCAACCTTTGATAAATCATCAGTTGTCTTTATAAGTAGTAGATTACGCAAATACCATATAAAATCATTTACAAACTGACCTATATCTCTACCCTGCATTATAAGCTTTTCTATAAGCTCCATTACTGCTGTTGTATCAGACATTGTTATTAATGAAAGCATCTCTGCATATACTTGTGTATCAACTGCCCCCAGCACATCTAATACATTTTCATACTTAAGGTCACGCCCTAGATAAAATGCAATGCACTGGTCAAGTAAACTTAACGCATCTCGAAGTGAACCGTCTGCTGCCTTTGCAATATATTTTATTGCCTTATCTTCTACATTAATATTCTCAGCCTGCATAAGCTGTGATAATCTGTCTGAAATTGTTTCTATTGATATTCTGTGAAAATCATACCTTTGACATCTTGAAAGAATTGTGACAGGAATTTTATGTGCTTCTGTTGTTGCAAGTATAAATATAACATATGAAGGTGGTTCTTCAAGTGTCTTTAAAAGTGCATTAAATGCTCCTATCGACAACATATGAACTTCATCAATTATATATACTTTATATTTACCTTGTGTTGGAGAATATTGAACTTCATCACGAATTTGTCTAATGTTATCAACGCCGTTATTAGATGCTGCGTCTATCTCGATAACATTCATGGAATTACCTGTAGCAATCGCCCTACAACTTTCACATTCGTTGCAAGGACTTCCATTTATAGGATGTTCGCAATTGACAGCCTTTGCAAATATTTTTGCAATACTTGTCTTACCAGTTCCTCTTGTTCCGCAAAACAAATACGCATGGCCTATTCTATCGGCTTTTATCTGATTTTGTAAAGTTGTTACTATATGGTCTTGTCCTTTTACATCTTCAAAATTGTCTGGACGCCACTTTCTATACAATGCCTGATATGCCATAACTACCTCCACACAAATGCGCCACAAAAAAATAAAACCGCGCGTTCTGCTTCGAACCTATACCCACAGACGTTACCGATACAGTTAGCTCGATTCAGGCACCCTCCCGGCACACAAAAGGTTTCACTTAATGCTGCTTCATTCCTGACCTGACATGTTTCATGAATTTCTGTTGCGGGAGACCCAAAATGTCAACACCACTTTTATCGGGCAGCTCCATAAATATAGCGCCCTAGGCCGAACATCACTCCTGCTATAGCGGATTGCAGGTACAGGGTGCCGCTACTACCCCAGCTGCGCGGTTATTTAATTATACTTATAATATAGCAATTTGTCAAGATAGTGGATACTGGTCTTTTTAAGATTTATTCATCATCTTGTGCTTCGATATTCATCTCTAACCTATAATAAACGTCAATATCCCTAATAATATTGTCGATATCGTTATCATTTAATTCTTCTATCCATGTTTTTAATTCATTTATAGTTATAATTTCTTCAATAGCATTCTTATATCTTTCTTCTAAAACTGCCATTCCACCTGAGCGCTCTAAAATATATTTTTCCAAATCTTTCAATATATTAACCTTGCTCTTATTCGTCTTAATAACAAAACTAATTGGAAAGTGCATGACTTTATCAATATCTAGCAAATACTTGTCATAATTATTAACTTCTGTCACCTGAAAAAATCTTCCTACAGGTCGCATTACAAAATCTATTCCACCATCATTAGCATTTGTTCTACCAGTTTTAAATAATTCAAGAGCTACTTCACTAACTGTATCTTTCGTATACCCAAAAAATACAGTAATATTTTTATAATGGTTCTTTAAAATAGCATAACTAATTATTTCAAAAATTCTTGCCTCTGCATCTTCTGCTAACAACATATTAATATTTTCTTTTTTCTCATTATAATCTGTCATGTTGCGTAATTTTTCAAGAATACTAATTAGTTCATTGTCTTTTTGCATTAAAAGATTAATATATTTTTGAATTATTTTACAAGCCACTTTACTAATATCATTTCCATCAACATATATATAATCTATGTGAATTAAGTATTTTCCATCATTAATAATTATTAAATCATTAACAGCACTTTTAATTTTATTATGAAACTCTCCATTTACACGAGAATTTAACGCATGATTTTGTAACTTATTACCGCCATAAAGCCCACGATAATAGTTAAACAATTTCATATAATCATACCCTTTAAATTTACAATACTGTTTTTTCTTTTCATAGAAATCCTCTTGATAAAAATTCAATATAGAATAAACTGCATATATATTTGCAAGACTCCTACGAGTTTTACTATTTCCATGAACAGCCTTCATTTTCTTATCAAGGTATTGAAGCATAGGACTATCATCATATATTCTTTGATAGTTGTTTGGATATTCTTTTTTTAATATTTCTTCAATAAAAACTTCTGTAATCTTCACACTATTATCCTCTTACATACTTTGACTTAGCATTAGTCTTTCGTACTTTAACTTTTTCAAGATTTTTTCCATTTCTTATAGCCGTAATACCCGTACGTCTTAATCCTATTTCATAATATTCTTCATTTAATTCAATCCCTATTGCAACTCTTTTTAAACGAATTGCTGTAGCAGTTGTTGTAAATGAACCTGAAAACGGGTCTAATACTACATCTCCTACATTAGATGACGCTTTTATAATACGCTCAAGTAGCGCCTCTGGTTTTTGTGTCGGATGATTTTCATATTCATTCATTTTAAATCTTACTCTGCTAAAATCCCATACATTTCCGGGAACTTTTTTTGTGTTATAAGGTTGTGGGGGATTTTTTCTATAATCAATAAGTTTTCTTTTTGCTCCTGTTTTTGCCTCAATCATAATCTCTTCATAATTAAAGGTATATTTCGACTTTTTAGTTTTATTAATCATTAAAATTGGCTCATAAAGAGAACCGTATATCTTCTTAGATTGAACACCCGAACTGTCATACGCCCATATAATTCTACACAAAACATTATATTTTTCTGAAACAAACACATCAAGATATGGCATATGCTGAGTCGCTGTCATAAAATACATTGTTCCTGTATCTGAAAGCACACGCATACACTCATCAATCCATACTTTACACCAATCTATATAATCATACATATTGTCCCATTTATCACTGTTATTGCCGAAGTCCTTCCCAATATTATATGGTGCATCGGCAAATATAAGCTGGACTGATTTATCCTTCATTTTCTTTAAAACAGAAATACTATCTCCAAGTATTGCCATAGAACTATTTCCTGTCATATTTTCTTCTTCTAATGGAGCAGTAAATAATTTGTCAAAATTAAAATTCATCTGTCCAGCACTATTTATACTCATCAGTTAAATTCCTTTCAAAAATGAAAAAACTTATAAAATAAAACATATACTCTAACACTATTAAATCTTATTTTTAATACACTAAAATAGCAATAATGATGTTATAGTTTCTTTTATTATTATTTTTATAATCTTTATATTAAGTGTCTGATATTATACCATGCAAAAATTAATCCATCAATATATAGCAATTGGAAACCACATATCCAAAATTTAAAAACTAAAAAATATATTTTTGTAATCTTTTCTTATATTTCAGCATAAGTTTGCATATAAACTATTATTTAAGAGGTAATTATGAGCGATTATAAACGTCTTGTTTCATACATCTATTCTTATCCTGGAAATGTCAAAGAAAAAAATGTCGGATTTGCAAAAGCAGAAGTTCGAGGTGGACAATTTAAACTAGATATTACATTGCAAGGTGTATACACTGACGCACCTTGTATATTTAGTATATATCTGCTTACACGTTCTGACAAATACTTCAAAACAATATATCTAGGTAACACCGTTGTCAACTCAGGGCGTGGAAAATATAAAGACATTTTAAACCCATCAAATATTAATAATTCTGGATATGCCTTTAAAGATATATGCGGCATTGCAACTACAAAAAACAACGATGACTTTTACCGCATGTACAGCCTTTGGGACGATGAAACATTTCTTCCCGAAAATGTAATATATAAACAGCCAAAAGAAAACACTCCTATCAAAAAAACAACTCAAACCGATACCAATACAAAAACAACTTCAAAACAAAATAATTCTATTGATACAACTAACAAAAATAGCTTAGATAAAAACATAACCATTACCAATCTTAATACATCACCTAATGAAATCAAAGATATAGCTGATACTCCATCGCAACACACACCTATTAACAGCAAAGCTATTGATAATAACACAACTGTAAATAATACCAACAATTTTAATACCCCAAATATCTCAAACAACAAAACAAATCAAACAACAACAAACCACAATATAACACAGCTTGACAATAATTCTACAAAGTCCACTCAAGCACCTATTATTAATAACAAGCCAACAATTTCAGAAAATATTTCAGATAATAATATAAATAACAACACTACAGAAAGTATCAGCAATAGCAATGTAGATAGCACAAATAATACTGACAAAGTAAATACTAAAATCATTGAAACTACCACCCCAGACAATACCCATTTAGAAAATGAAAACAATGACATTAATACTAATAATTCTTATGATACTATTTCTGATATTTCTTCGACAGAAGTTGCAAACACCGCTGATGAAACTGATATTCATGTAGCAGAAGCGCCTGCTTATAATATTGAACTTAAAAAACGTTTTAGCAATAATGGCTTTGAAAAATTCTTTAAAAATGCTGATTTTATTGACGCATTTGACAATGACTATTACTACGACTGTATAGAAGTTTCACCAGAACAATTAAAGGCTATGCCAATACAAGATAAATCAATTGCAAATAATAGCTTTCTTATACATGGTTTTTATAATTTTAGACATTTATTATTTGGAAAGGTTCAAGAAAATACAAACGGAACTCATTATTTTATCGGTGTTCCCGGAATGTATTGTAATAGAGAAAGATTTATGGCTTCTATGTATGGATTTGGAAACTTCAAAAAGAGTCATAGAAGTGATTACTCAAACCCATACTTTGGATATTGGTATCAAGAAATATAAGTATATCTTAAATGGTCACGCCACTGACCATTCATTAACACATAAGAATATGCCATTCCCTCACTTATAAATCCAAGTGATTTTACCAGTTTTAATGATATATCATTGTCTGGCTCAATATATGCTTCAATTCTGTGCATACCACGTTCTGTAACCATAATTTTTAATGCCATTGTAAGCATACGTCGTCCATATCCGCTAGATTGGAACTGTGTATCAATCTTATATCCTATACAGCAAGACATAAGCGCCCCTGTATGAATATTAGAAAATGACACAGTTCCTATTATTGTATTTGGTATAGTCCTATCATATAAAAAAAATCTTGTATACTTTCCATGAATATGACCATTGTATTCTGCCTGCATTACATTTCTTATATACTCAGGTGTGTAAAATGTATCTGGCTTGTCCGCCTCATACTTGTCAAAACATTCCCTGTTCCTGTAATAAAAATCAAGTACTTCCATTGTATTACTTTCATTTAACACTTTAAGTATAAGATTGTCTTTATGATATTCCAGTTTCATTGTTTGCTTCCTTTTGCTTTTTCTTTAATTCTCGTAACTCTTTAAAAAATGTTGTAAGCATCTCAGAACATTCTTCCTTTAACACATCTCTTACAACCTCACACCTATGGTTAAATTGTGCCATATCAAGGAGATTAAGAATTGACCCTGCACAACCTGCCTTTGGGTTCATAGAACCTATTACAACTTTAGGTATTCTAGCTTGAACTATTGCTCCTGCACACATCTGACAAGGTTCAAGAGTCACATACATAGTACAATCTTCAAGTCGCCAGTCATTAAGCACCTTACTAGCCCTTTTAATTGCTGTAATCTCAGCATGTCCCAATGTAGTCTTATCAGTATTACGCCTGTTATACCCCCTTGCAATAATCTTCCCCTCATACACAATAACACAGCCAATAGGAACTTCCATAAGCTTCCCCGCCTTTTTCGCCTGTTTTATCGCCTCCTTCATATACTTAATATCTTCTTCAGAAATGTTCTCTTTTTGTATATCATTATATCCTATACCTTTTTTTTCCATATCTTTATATTAATAAATCCTTATTCTTTATTATATAGTGGCTTTTTATAGGGGGATAAATAAAGTCCCGTAAAGATATCAGTAGTATATAAACTAAATGCACCATTAAAAGAACAGTTTTTTGAATTTGTATGACAGTGGCAAACACACTTGTTTGACAATGGCATATAAATTCAAAAAATTGTACTTTTACTGGTGTGTGTGTTTATATACTACTGATATCTCCACAACCTAATTACTTGCCACCAAGCTTAGTAATAGCATTACTCAACTGCGCAAACTGCTCCAATGTAAGAGCTTCTCCTCTAATAGTCTGAGAAAGTCCACACATATCAAGCGCTTCACTAAACTGCTCCTTAGTTATATTAATACCACCACTTTTTCCAACACTGTTAGTCATAGTCTTTCTTCTTTGATTAAAAGAAGCTCTTATTATCTTAAACATAAGATGTTCATCTTCAACTTCAACAGGTGGTTTGTCATATCTAACTAATTGAATTACCGCTGAATCAACATTTGGTCGTGGCATAAAACAACTTGCTGGTACATTTAATACAATCTTAGGCTTAGCATAATACTGCACAGCAAGCGATAATGCGCCGTAATCTTTTGTACCCGGCCCTACCTGCATTCTGTCAGCAACTTCCTTTTGAACCATAATAGTTATACTTTCAAGCGGCACACCACTTTCAAAAAGTCCCATAATAATTGGTGTTGTTATATAGTATGGAAGATTAGCTACAACCTTAATCGGCTTACCATTATTTCTTTCTTTTGCAAGCTTTACTATATCCACCTTTAAAATATCTTCATTAATAACAGTTACATTATCATAATAAGAAAGTGTATCTTCAAGTATTGGAATAAGTTTATTGTCTATTTCAACAGCGACTACTTCCCTTGCATTTTCACAAAGAATTTGTGTCATAGTTCCAATTCCTGGTCCAATCTCAAGTACCATATCATCCTTTGTTACACCAGCATCTCTTACAATCTTTTCGACAACATTTTCATCAATAAGAAAGTTCTGACCATATTTTTTTTGAAAAGAAAAACCATAAGCATTAAGCACCGCTATCGTATTAGTAGGATTTCCCAAGTGAAGTACATTACTATAATCTTTATCTGCCATTTATATCTCCATTCTTACTTATTTAAAATTTAACTTCTTAAACTTATTATACACCATATTTAAACATCATTTAATACAACTTACAATAATGCGCCCCAAACCCACATTTTTATATGTGAAATAATCCTTCATATAAGTGTGATAAGTCAACAACCTCCCGTAAGATATCAGTAGTATATAAGGCTGTAAATGCACCATTAAAAGAACAATTGTATATATTTATATGATTGTACTTTTACTGGTGTGTGTCAGTCTTATATACTACTGATATCATCACAACCTATAAAGTCTTCTTGCATTCTCATTCGTTATATCTATAATTTCTTGAGCTGTCTTCCCCTTTATTTCAGCCAACTTCTCAACAACATATTGTATATTACTACTGTCATTACGTTTACCCCTATTAGGAACAGGCGCTAAATAAGGACAATCCGTTTCAAGCACAATCCTATCCAAAGGAATAACATCAACTGCTTCAACAAGCTTTTTCCCATTCTTAAATGTAAGCACACCACCTATTCCAAAGTAAAAATTCATATCATAAAAAGCCTTTACCGACTCCTTAGTATAAGAATAACAGTGAATTACACCGCCAATCTGCTTTGCATTGTCTTCTTTTAATATATTAATTGTGTCAGCACACGCATCTCTTGAATGTATTATCACCGGTTTATTAACTTCTATAGCAAGCTCCAACTGCCTTTTAAACCATTTTAACTGAACTTCCTTTGATGGCTCTGGATAATAATAGTCAAGTCCGATTTCTCCAATAGCTACAACTTTTGGATTAATCATTGCTTCTTTTTTTATCCATTCAAGAAATTCTTCATTAAGCTTATCATAATCATCTGGGTGTACTCCTATTGCACAGTACATTTTTTCATACTTATTAGCTAATTCAACTGACTGTCTGCAACCGGAAAGACTTGCACCAACATTTACAATTACATCAATATCCGTATTAAATAATCTTGTTAAAAGCTTATCTCTATCTTCATCAAACGCCTCATCGTCATAATGAGCATGTGTATCAAATATTTTCACTATTCTCTCCATTCTCTCTATTCTTATCTAGCTGTGCCATATTTCTTTTTCTTAAACGCATTATCCACACCACACTAAGTATTAATCCTATAATACTTACAACCAAGCCTTGCCACAAATACGGAACTTGTAAACTTATATTTGTAGTTCCTGCATCAACATAAATAAGATTATTTTTACTTTCTATATGCTGTGAGCTTTTAAATATATCATGGTATGCAAGCGAAGTATTAACACTATCTGTATCAGAAGTTATTACTATACTGTCATTTTCATACTTAATCTCTAGTGGAATTATCTTTCTTTCAGGTAGTGTATCTGATGTGAGTGTAGTCATATTTTCTAATAATTTTCCAATCGTGTTATCTCTTGTAAGACCATAAAAATATGTTAGATTAAGACCTGCAATAATTATATTGTCATTTTTAACTGTTCCATAAAAATCAAGGTCAAATCCATTATCGCTTATAGTTCCCCAAGTATTATCAAGTCCTTCAAGATATACCGTTTCCCAAGTTGTATGACCTTGTGGGAACATATCGGCGTATATTTTACCTATTCTTGTATTCATCTCTGGATATCCTTTGTTAAATGTAATCGCATTACAAGTTACACCTAGAAATGTCTGACTGTGATTTTTGTCTTGTGGAATACCATCAGCATATATTATAATTCTAACTCCAGCTTCACTTAACCTTAATATAAGGTCTTCCGCTTCTTGTCTATCATTATATGTAAATCCATTAAGAAATATTTCTTTATACTGTGAAAGCTGTTCAAAAGTGTAATCATTAATATTAGTGGAATCAGTTTCTTCTACTGCTGGAAAACAAAGAGAAATACCAGAAGCTCCACTTCCTATTCCAATAGCCTGATATTTGCTTTGTGTTCCCCAATTGCCTTGTCTGTCAATATGGTATAATCTATAACCAGAGCTTTCTTCAACAAGACTATAGCCAACTTTAGCAGCCGCTTTATCAAGGTCAATAACTGCATTTGAATATCTTTCAAGCTGTGCTAGGCTTACAAGTACTGTATCATTTCCAAGCTCCAAACATCTGTCAAACATATAATAATAATTACTATTTGCAAGTGCTTTATTTAACATAGAAATATTAGTTGATGTATTAGCTGCTTCCCAACCTGCACCAAATGTAGCAGCAGTCTTATTATTCCAATCCGCAACAAGCCAAGCACCTCTTGCACCAAGACTCCTCTCGTCCATTAACGCCATTCTTTGATTTGTAATCTCTTGAGCCTTTTTTATAAGTATAGCTTCCTGCATTGCGTCAAATCTATCTTCTGCTTTCGTGCCAGTGGCTTCATCGGGATTATATATTACTGAAAGTGATGGAATAGTGTCTGCAATAAGTAATATACAAAATAGAATTATAAACGGCTTCTTTAAAGTATCCCACATAAGAAAACTATAAAGTATCATGCAAAGTGCTATTGAAATAAATCTAAGCATACAAAGATACTGACTTCCGGGAAGTATTTTTAATACTGAATACATGGCTGTAGTTGTAAATAGCAAAATAATTATTCCTGTAACAAAACCTGTTCTTGAATTTCTATATCCAAAAAATATTCCATAAACCGCTAAAAGCATAGCTGCAAGTCCAAAATAAAAATTTGAATTATTGCTTTCTATTCTTGCTAATGGATTAATTGATATTAAAATACTTTGAAAGAACTTAGACATATTTTCCGAATTGTCTAACGATGTTATACCACCATTTAACGAAGCAACTAGCCATACACCAAGTATTATAAAACTTATCAAAATAGTAACGATAATATCAATTACTGCTCTTTTGTTGCCACCTTGAAACATATATACAATACAGTAAATAAGAACTGCAAGTGCTATCATCCCTGCATATCCTAAATGACACATTATCATTAATGCAAAACTTACAATAATTATGGGAATATATTTTATATGCTGTTCCTTTAAATATTCACATACAGCATATATAAATATTGGCAAAAATACCATACATAAAGACCTTGCCAAATTGCCTTCAACAAATAATGCTAATAAATTATTAGGCATAAAAAGCCACAATATACCTATAAATGCACCAAGATAAGGTCTATTAATTGCCCTTCCTATAAAAAGCCAGCTTAGCGCTCCCAAAAAGAATATAAGCCCTACAAATATAAGATATCCTGATATCTGACTTCCACCTGCAAGTAATTGACAAAACGCCATAAAATATGCCCCTAGTGGTGCCCAATAACGCAATAATTCTACACCGTTATACCACATACTGTTGTATATAGGATACCAATTACCCGATTTTATTGAATTGTATACATAATCACCTCTGTAGATGTGATACATCGTATCAGAACCTGTGGGATAATTTCCATTTGCACTGACAAGCATAACTACAACAACTGCCACTACAATATAAATAACAGGCATAACAAATAACAGATAATCTGATTTTTTTCTTTTTATCTTAATCACATCTTTGTTATCTTCCACAACAATCTCCATTCTAATTACAAAGTTTTAATTTACAAATACTACTCAATTATCTCATCAAGTACTGCGTCCATAACATCGGATAACATTTTCTCATCAGCCTCTTTTGAAAGCTTTTGTGTTTCTTCTTTTTCTGAAAGATTGACAATATAACTTCTTGTCGGTGTTTCGCTTGCTTCAAGAGTTGTAAGCACTCCACCCGTAGAATTAATTATTTTATAAAACTCATCAGAAAAATAATCTGCTACATTTTCAAGTGTAGGCAAAATACTGTCAAAAGGTTCTTCTTCATTTAAAATCTTATTTTGATACTTTGATAAATAATTAGCAATTCCCTTCTCGAAAGTGTTAAACTCAACAAACGAACTTCTTCCAAATCTAATGTTAATCGCAAACTCCCAAGTGTGAGGGTGTGTTTCACCTTTTGTACCATTTATAATAATATAATGTCGCATATTAAGATAAAACTTTATTTTATACTCTCTATATAACTTAACTGCCATAAGCTCTCTACTCCATAAAAAGTTTTTTAGTGTCAGTTACATCTGTATTATCTTTTATTAATACACTCTTTTTAAACTTACACTTATCTGTCATAATACTGTTAAGACTGTTTACTGCACTTTCTTCGCTGATTTGCACAAATACAAGCACTATATCTGAATCATCATATTGAAATCTAAGTACATGCTTATCAAGAATATAATGTGCTTTTGCAATAAATTCAGCTCTTGAACTCTTGCTATCACACTTTATATAAACTGCTATAACTGGATATACATTTCGCTTCTTAAGCTTTTCAAGAAACATTGAAAGTGCATTTTCATTCCACATATTATTCCTTGTGTCGTGTAGGTCACTTTCTGAAATCTTTTGGTTCATATTAGATAAAATACGATTAACGGCTGTTATTGAATCATCTTTTCTATCCATAGTAAACTGCATACGTCTTATAAAATGAGCAAACAGCATAGGAACTACAACAAGCAACATAAGAATTACTACAACAAAAGTCTGCATTTGCGTCTTAACTTCAAGGTACGTATTATTGTCAAGAAGTACTTCTTTTTCTGTTAATAGACACAATCTATATTGATTACCTCTATATTCGAACATAACACCAGAAGCAATATATCTATTATCATTAACATCAATATATGAATGTGTAACATTATTAACTGTAAGACTGTCTAAAAAGTCTTTAGCGCTGTCAGATATATAATATGTTGCTGGTGTAACGCCTTTATATTTATTAGTTTCTGTCACATCTTTAACAAATAACATCGACTGGTCTTTTGAAAAAGTCCAATACCTATTCGATGAAGCGTCCATTGTTCCTAATATTTCTTTTATAATCTGTTCATCATCTCTATTTGACTTAATATTAATCTGGTCAAGCACAAGCTGTACATACGCATCTTGCTGAGTCGCACAAACTTCAAGTATTCCACTTTCATATATGCTTATCTGCATGTATGCAAAAAGCCCCGCTACAACTGCAAAACATATTGAACATATTGATGTAATTATAAGTACGGGGTGCTTTCCTAATAGCTTCTTTAAACTTGGACTTTTTTCAACCTTTGTTTCAGTTCCCATAACTGTCCTCACTTTTAATATCACTACTTTGTACCAATTCATCTTACTAACCTAAAGATTTGGAAAATTCTTGACACTTTTCTTTAAAAATACCTTTCCTAACTTATAAGCCAATTCCTAAAATAATCAAGTAATCCAAACTGATAATTAGCTAATAATACAACAACTAATACTGCTACAACTGACACATACATAATAACCTTATTAAATATTAAAATCCATTTCGCTGAATTTTTTTTACAGTATATAAAGTCAAACGAAAAAATTAATATTACTGTCAATGTAATAACGGTAAGTCCTATAATAGCGCCTCTTACATCACTTTCTACAAATATATTTCTAAACTGCATACTTGCCATGTATTCAATAATTTGTGATGAATGCATATTTACATTACTTTTAATCCAACTTAACATAAATATAGCATTTGATAAAATTACAAAAAGCAATGACATAGCTATACACTGTGCAAGTGACATATATGAGTTATTATTTGTCCCCTTAATTTTTTCAATATTATTTTGCTTATTATCATCATCTACTTTGCTGTCAGCACTTACATTTTCATCAATGATACTATTATCAGTAGTAGCTGTTGCTTCACTTTTCGGGCTAATATTAACTACATTTCTTATTTTTCTTATTACACGAATTGGTTTTTGAATATCACTTTTTATAACTTCTGTAAATGCAATACGTTCATCGGTGAGATTTCTAGTTCTCCATGCACTATCTGTATTGATACTGTTAATAATTCCTGCCATTCTTATAAAGAATACTGCAAAGTTAAAAAACGGCAAAAATAATATACACCACCAATGATTTCTATAGTACTTTTTAACTTCTTTATTAATATTTAAAAAATATAATACCGTTGCAAAGTACATATAACCAATTAAAGTATACATTGCAAATATAATTCCTGTAGATATAACTATAACTTTGCCTGAATAACCCATTACCATAAGACATATAAGTGCCAGATACCATATCAATCTAGGAAATGCAAACGTATGGTCATACATAAGTGTCTTTACACTAATATTTGAAAATATATTTTTAACCTTAAAGTCTTTATCCATAAACATCTGCGCAACTTCAAGACTTCCCCTCTGCCATCTTTGCCTTTGCGTGTAGAGTTTATTGACATCTTCAATTGGGTCTACAAAAAATAGTGCGTCTTCACACACTTCAACTCGCTCATTCTGCTTATATCTCATCTGAAATGTAATGTGTGTATCCTCACATATTGTATCAGTATTATACATCCATGACTTTAACACCGCCGACTTTCTAAATGCTGAAAATGCTCCCGACAGTGTGTACACAGCATTCATTTCAGAAGCATAACTTCTTCCTGCAAGAAAGGCTTGTGCATACTCCATAAACTCAAGGTTACGAAGCAGTCTTGGAAAAAAGTGCTTATACTTCATAATAAGCTCTGGCATTGTAAGAATTGCCCCCGTCATACAATTAAGCTCTGTATCTGACTCGAACTTAGTAATCATATTAACAAGCGCATTTTTTTCAAGCACACCATCGCTGTCAAGATTGATAATATACTTTCCTTCACTGTTATACAGTGCCAGATTAAGTGCTCTTGACTTTCCCTGCTCTGCATTTAGCCACTGCATAATAAGGTCGGGAAACTTCCTTTGACAATCAGCATAGACTTCAAAGCTGTTATCTTGCCCCTTATTATTTACAAGAAATATTCTTATTCTGTCATTAGGATATGTACTGTTATTAATCGACTCTATACATTGAAAAAGCGTATCGGCAGAATTATACACTGGAATAATAAGAGATATTTCAGGAAATACCTTTATTTCAGCTCTTTCCACCTTACGCCTTTTATTTCTTTTAACTAACAGTATTACGCTTCCTAATGCGGGTATAATCTCCATAAGAAATGGAATTAAAATCCAACCGCCCCAAAAAATGAACGAATTAAGAAACATTTTTATTGCTGCCATAAGCAAAATTGCCCACTTTCATTTTTATAATCTGTGGCTTCGTAAACACATAAAAATAAAGATATACACTTAACACATAGAAAAATATTCTTCCCACAAATGTATGAACTATATAATATGCGTCCATTCCAAAGAAGTATACAGAAAGACATATCATAACTATTCTAAGTGCATTACATACCATGATATAACAAAAGCCACCAATACCTACCATTACCTTTTCACTAAAGTTGTACACATTAAAAAATGCAAGTAATGATATAAACGCCATAATCTCAATAATTCCAGAACACTCAAAATCTATTCGTAAAGTTACTGATGTTAAACCTGATGATATAAATATAATCCCGTATTTAAAATAGGCTATAAATGTACCTGTAATATTACCAACAACGCCTGCAAGAGCAGCAACACATCTTGCAAGCGGCATTGTAAGCACAGGCTGAACTGTTATCATCATAATTACAAACAGACCAAGACTTCCCCACATAAACTTCCAGGCGTGCATTTTCGCCCGGCTAAAGACTGACAATATATATATCCATATTAAAATAATTGCTATTATAACAATTGGACTCATTCTTGTACCTGCTCTTTATTCTTCTTACTTTGACGAACTAATACTCCACCTGTTGCAAGTATACATATACCAAGTCCTAACCAAGCACCAGACGAAGCACCTGCTGTAGTAACCCATTCATATCCTAGATTGCTAAAATTTGCATCTATTCTCTTAAAATCACTTGCATCACAGCCTAACTTATTAGCTATCTTTTCAAGGTCAAGATAAAACTCACACTCGTCTTTATTAGCTCCTACTGTTATAATCATCTTTCCATACCAATTATCAAATTCATTGGTATTGTTAATATTTTCTGAAGTATGCCATGCGTCTGTTGAGAAAAGATAATACTCATAAGTGCCTTCACTTAATCCGCTTTTTTGAGAGTTCCAATTAATATTACCATCACTATCTACAAACTCATTACGAGGATAAAATACTTGACTCTCATCTCCATTGAACATTATAGTTATTCCTTGTGTAAATCCAAAATTAGCTTGTTTTAAATGTGCTGGCATTGTAGTAACTACATGACCTAAAAGAGTTCTTCCATTACAAGCTAACGCCGCCTTAGCATCTACCATCTGATAATGTGTACCTGCCGTTGCATATTGAATTGTTGTATGTGGATACATATTCCAATCACCATACAAACCATCGTATTCTATACCATCACTACTTATATCTTGTTCTGGGCCTTCATCAACAAGATTGGCTACATCTGTGATAAATGGCTCCGTAAGATAAAGACCAAAGGAAATAGTCTTATTATAAAAAGGAAGGACAGCCTTTGGAATTGAAATCTCCCACTGTCTTCCTATATGAATACACTCTGCTCCTTCAACTCCATTAATACCACCATCTTGTATAAGCTGAAATACAAGTTCATTACCTAAGTCTGTTTTAATTGAATACTGACCATTAGAATGTGAGCCTGCGCCAAATGCACTTCCACCTTTTCCATCTTTGATATATATGTAAACGTAATCTCCGTCAAAAACCATAGCGGCTTCATTTATACAATCACTATGCGCTTCATTAGGGCAACCTGCTTCATACTTAGTTACTGCTGCCCAATCTGAAAAAGTACCGTCTATTGTAATTCCATTATATACAGCTTCACCTGTTTCTTCTTCACCTGAGCCATTTCCATCAAGCACTTCAACTTGTGTTATATCAACAGTTGTTCCTGCAAATGTAATTGTAAAATCACCATTTGCAAAGAAGTCCATAGGAATAGCCGACTCAAGTACATAAGGACCTTGTGTATTACCATGTGCTTCATTTAATGTTACTGCTTCTGCCCCAGCAATATCACCATACCAAGCATTTTTTGCAATTGCTGTTCCGCTCCATGCTGCAAATTGTATGGCACTTGAAGCATCATTTACTCCGTTCTTATATTGTATATTTATTTTATTCTGTCCTGCATAGTTATAATCCCACTCAGAAGATGACATTCCTTCATAACAGAAATAAAGTGTTGAATAATCTGATGAGATTGCAACTTTCCATAAATTTACGCCTTGTACCGTTGATACTCTTTGTGTTACATTGCTCCAATCTGTCAAATCGTTGTCTAATACAATATCTGTAGCTGTTACTTTGTTATTATTTTTAAGTGTAGATATATCTACTGCATTAAGCACCTTACCGCTTATGTTACTTTGTCCATTATTTATCGTTCCTGAAAATGCTGCTATTGGAGATGCTGTAAGAAGTAATGACATACCTACCGTTGTCGCTAATTTCTTATAGTTCACTCTCATAGTAAAACCTCCCAATGTAGTTTTTTAACATTATTGTGTATTAACATTGTTAATTACGACTTAACCATACTTTAAAATATATTATATGTATACTTATATTTATTTTAAATCTAAGGTCAGATTAAGTCAACATTAGGATTGTAATTAACATAATTTGGCTTGAATAAAACAAATATAAAAAAGTAGAACAAACGCAAAATAATATTAAAATATCACTTTGCGCTTATTCTACCTAAGCTTTATTTTTTATGAAAAATATTTATTATTATTTTATTTCGCTACCAGCAATAATATCCTTATCTGTTGTAAGTACTGATAAGTTACCTTCATCATCACTAGCTGCAAGTATCATGCCTTGTGACTCTACACCACAAAGCTTACATGGCTTTAAGTTAGTAATAACAGCTACCTTTTTACCAACCATGTCTTCTGGCTTGTAGTAGTTAGCAATGCCAGATACAATCTGTCTTACTTCATCTCCAACTCTTATCTGTGATACAAGAAGCTTCTTAGCTTTCTTTACTGGCTCACACTTTAATACTTCACCCACTTGAATTTGCACCTTGTCAAAATCATCTATTGTAATCTCTGGCTTTTTCTCAACTTCTGGATACTTTACACCGCCTGCTGCCTTTCTTTGAGCTTCTTGAATTTCTTCGGCTTTCTTTAACACTTCTTCAAGATCAAGTCTTGCAAAAAGAATTTCTGGCTTGTCTGTTACATTTAAACCATTTTCTCTTAAACCAAACTTGTCAAGGTCGTCCATATCACGTTCACCTGTCTTTGGTGCAGTAGGATAAAGCTGTGCAAATATCTTTTCTGCTGTTTCTGGCATATATGGTATTAAAAGATTAGCTCCAATTGTAATACTTTCAACAAGGTTGTATAACACTTCTGAAAGTCTGTCCTTTTTAGCTTCATCCTTTGCTAAAGCCCAAGGCATTGTTTCATCAATATACTTATTACATCTCTTAAATAATGTAAATATCTCTGTCATAGCGTCAGCAACGTGAAGTGTAGCCATCTTGTCTTCAACCTTTTGCTTTGTAGCTGTAACTACAGCCTTTAAATCTGCATCAAAGTCAAGGCTTGCACCTGACTCGTCAACACCTGCGCCCTCACTTGTAACACCAGTTTTATTAACTACGCCACCAAAATACTTATTTGTCATAGCAATAGTTCTATTTACAAGATTACCAAGTGTGTTAGCAAGCTCAGAGTTCATTCTTTCAACGAGAAGCTCCCAAGTAATAACACCATCATTTTCAAATGGCATTTCGTGAAGTACAAAGTATCTTACGGCATCAACGCCAAACATATCAACGAGGTCATCGGCATAGATTACATTTCCCTTAGACTTACTCATCTTACCATCGCCCTGTAATAACCAAGGGTGACCAAATACCTGCTTTGGAAGTGGTAAATCAAGAGCCATAAGCATAATAGGCCAATAGATTGTATGAAATCTTAATATATCCTTACCAATAAGGTGAATGTCGGCAGGCCAATACTTATTGAATAATTCATCGTTATTGCCATCCACATCATAGCCTAAGCCTGTAATATAGTTGCTAAGTGCGTCAATCCACACATAAACTACATGTCTGTCATCAAAATCAACTGGTATTCCCCACTTAAATGATGTTCTTGACACGCAAAGGTCTTGAAGTCCAGCCTTTAAAAAGTTATTCATCATTTCATTCTTTCTTGACTCTGGCTGTATAAATTCAGGGTGTTCTTCAATATGCTTAATAAGCTTGTCAGCATATTTACTCATTTTAAAGAAATAAGCTTCTTCCTTAGCTGGCTGACAAGGTCTTCCACAGTCAGGGCATTTTCCATCTACAAGCTGTGAAGCTGTAAAGAAAGATTCACAAGGAGTACAATACATACCCTCATAATGTCCCTTATAGATATCTCCTTTATCATATAACTTCTTAAAAATCTTCTGAACCTGCTTTTCGTGGTAATCATCAGTAGTTCTTATAAACTTATCATAAGAAGTGTTCATTAAGTCCCAAATTCTCTTAATTTCTGTAGATACATTGTCAACAAATTCCTTTGGTGTAATTCCAGCTTCCTGCGCCTTCAACTCAATCTTTTGACCATGCTCATCAGTACCCGTCTGAAAACGCACATCAAATCCCTGCTGTCTTTTAAAACGTGCAATACTGTCTGCAAGCACGATTTCATAAGTATTACCAATATGTGGCTTGCCCGATGTATAGGCAATAGCTGTTGTCATATAAAATGGTCCTTTATTCTGTGGCATTGTATATCCTCCGATTATCTATTAATAAATTTTATTCCTTTAGTATATCATAATAGCAAAAAAAAACAATCTCACGTTTAAAACAAATCCAACAAAAATTCAAAATCCCACTCCCCATACTCACTTCTCCTTTATGTTCTCTATAAAAACCAAACAATAAAAACACAACTTATACCAACACTTTTGTAGATATCCCCAACTTAACCTACCTTTAGTTCTTGTATATAAATAATATAATAAAAATATAACTTACACCAACGATTTTGTAGCTACCCTACAACTCAAAAGTTTCTGTATTTTGCTCAAAAAAGTAAAAAAGATATCAGCCTTATATAAAACAATAAAAATGCACCATTACAAAGAACAACTTAACAGATTTGTATGACAGCGACAAACATCCTTGTTTGGCGAGGGCATACAAATTTGTTAAGTTGTACTTTTACTGGTGTGTGATTGTTTTATATAAGACTGATATCTCTCTAAAGCCAAACCTTGCAAAATACAGAAACCACTACAGTACTATAAACATATCCTAATTCATATCATATTAATATAATTATAATATTTATTGATTACAAATTATCTGCTAAACTATACATATTCAATCAAATAAAGGAGGAACTATGAAACAACAAAAACTACACAAAATCTTAAGCCACTACATATACATACTACTATGTATAATAATAATCACCGTAACTAGCGGCTGTTCAACTCCGTTTTTATCTGATAACAATTCCAACAATACAAAAAACAACAACGCCCAAACAAGTACAATAGATTATGCTTTAGCTGACAACGAAGCCTTTAACAACTATACAAATGACCTTTTTTGTAACTCCGTAACTTCTGATACAGTAACACTACATTCACTACTAGAACACCCTAAAGATTACGGAATTGATGACTACGAAGTTACTTTAGGAAGTATCGACCTAGAAGAACTTGACTCAGTTAATGATATAACCGAAGCTTTAAACGAGCTTTTAACTTTTGATAGAAGTTCACTATCACAATCACAGCAAATAACATACGATGAGCTTAAAAGATATTTAGAAACACAGCTTGAATACTCCGACTTATATCTTTTTAATACACAACTTTCAACAACAATAGGCATACAAGTTCAGCTACCATTAATATTTGCTGAATACTCTTTCGAAGAAGAAAAAGATATAACAGAATATATAACACTTATGTGTGATACTGATAGATTTTTCCAAAATATTGTCGATTATGAAACACTAAGAAGCAAAGCAGGATATTTTATGCAGGATGAACTTGCAAATGAAATTATAACTCAATGTCAAACATTCGTACAAAGTGTAGACAGCGGATTTTTAATCACTACATTTGATGAAAGATTAAACTCACTTAACAATATATCTGATGAACAAAAGGAAGAATACAAAAAACAAAATTTATCAGCTATACAAGAACATTTAGTAAAAGGATACAACATACTTATTGACGGGCTTAATAGCTTACTTGGAAGCAATATTTACAAAGGCGGTCTTAAAAATTATCCTAATGGTGATAAATACTTTGAATACCTTTTAAAATATAATCTCGGCTGGTCAAAGTCTGTTGAAGAATTAAATGCCCTTGCAGATAAATATTTAAAGAAAAATTTGATAGCCATGCAAAAACTCCTTGTCAACGAGCCTACACTTTCAACAGCTTTTGAAAGCTTTAGCTTTGGCATATCAAACCCTGCCGACATTATTAGCGATTTAAAAAATAAAATAAAAGAGGATTTTCCAGATGCACCAGATGTTGATTGCACAATAAACTATATATCCGACTCCTTAAAAGACTATGCAAGTCCTGCTATGTATTTTACACCTCAGCTTGATAATATATCTGTCAATTCAATATATATCAATCCTAGTGAGTCCGATAGCAATACTCTTTATGCAACAATGGCACACGAAGGTTATCCCGGTCACATGTACCAAATGACATACTTTACAGCAAGTAATCCTAATCCGATACGATTTATATTACAGCCAAATGGCTTCGTTGAAGGTTGGGCAACTTATTGCGAATTACATTCCTATTCTTATGCAAATACAGGCAATGACAAATTAAACTCGTTAGCCGCCGCTAACTATGCTACAATACTCTGCCTTTATGCAAAAATGGATATCGGTATTAACTATTATGGCTGGGATGAAAGTAACACAGCAAGCTTTCTTTCCGATTACGGCTTCGACAGCACCGTTGCCAAAACCATTTTCAACTCAATAGTATCCGAGCCTGCCAATTATTGTAAATATGTTCTTGGATATATCGGCTTTTCTGAATTAAAAGAAACAGCACAAAGTCGTCTTGGTGATAAGTTCAACCTCAAAGAATTTCACAAATTCATAATGGACTTAGGTCCTGTAACCTTCGACACCCTAAACGAACGCTTTGACCAATGGATAGCCAACTACTAAATAATATCCCACTCTCCATCAATAAACATAGTAGTATTATTAGACTTAAGCATGAATGGCAAACTATTTAAAAACTCTTTGTGAGTTTCTCAAGCCATCTCAACACCAGTTGAAACATTATGCAACCATAGCCTTGCGTGTCGTTCAAGCAAAAAAAGGAAAAATGCCATACCATTTTTCCGCCCGTTATCAACCAATCTAATAATAATACCTATTCCCCCCACAGCAAAGACCACCGCCACCACAACATAAATTACATATAAGATTAAGCAGTATAAGTCTTAAACAGAAATTCCCAGAACTTGCAGGCGTTCTTCCATATTGTTGTCCCATATTAGCATACCACTGCCCACCACTTTGAAGCGTTCTGTAAAGGTTTTGATACATCTGATTATCTGGGTCCATCTGAACAGCCTTTGTTGCAAATTCTATCGCAGTTGCTTGATTACCCTTACCAGAATGTGCCTGTGCCGCATAAAAATACCACCTAGCATCTCTGTCATCAATTCCATTAAGCACATTAATAGCTTCGTCAAAACTTCCATTTCTTATATAATTATATGCAGCTTTTAAATGAACACTTGTTGGGTCATTGCCCATATTAGGTTCTCCAAAACCACCTTGAGAACCACTGTAATATCCGCCAAAGCCAAACGGACCTCCAAAGCCCCAGAAGCCACCAAAATCTCCGCCTTGACCACGATTTTGATTATCTCCATCATAACCATAGCCACCGTTAGAATTCTGATAATATCCACCTTGACCATATCCCTGATTATAACCGCCTTGACGTTCCTTCATAATCTGGTTATAAGCCTGCTGTACCGTCTTAAACATTTCTTCTGCCTGCGCTTTATTAGGATTATTTATATTAGCATCCGGGTGATATTGTCTGCTAAGCTTTCTATATGCTTTTTTTATCTCATCTTCTGAAGCATCTGGTGATACTCCAAGAATTTTATATGGGTCTGTCACTTCACACTCTCCTGTTCCTTTTTTTGCCTAGCCGCTTGAAACCTAGTCCAAACGCCAGAATACAATATATTTCTTAATATCTGCACATCTTGAATTATTGGAAGCATTTCAAAGTTTTTGGCACACTGTGCCATAATTGCATTAAGCACCGTCTGACACATTTCATCAAAATCACTCGCTTGTCGGTGTGATATAAGCACATTATATTGATTGCCTTTAATATCTTTATCAAGGTCTTCGTAGGCATCTAATATATATATATACTTTCCTAAGCTATATCCTATATTATACAATGTATCTTTCCATTCATCATCTTTCATTGCAAATATACAACCTAAAACATTTCCAAAACAATTTGCAACTGTATCAATATTAGTTTCAAGCCTTTTTTCAGCTTCAGATAGTGCGCTCATATTATCACTTATTATCTTTGCTTTTTCAGGATATTTTTCCATAACTTTATGCGCACTTTTTTTTAACAAGTCAGAAAAAACCTTTCTTGTTACCTTTTTTTCGTCTTGCCAATCATCAATACACTTATAATATGTCATAAGTATATTCATGTCTGCAACATAATCTGTAATATAACTAAAACGTGTCTGATGTTTTCTTATAGGATGTGCCACGCACTTTTCTTCTATATAAGTTATATCAGGTTCATAAAGTCCTGTAAGAAGCATTACTAAAAATGTCATGTCATAACTTATTGACATCTGCCCCTTTAAACTATATTTTTCCTTAAGCACATGACACAAACCACAATAATATGAACGGTATATGTCATATTCCTTGAACTTTAATTCTGGCTGGTTAATTACAACATAACCGTACATAAATTCTTCTCTCCTACACGATTTTTGTATTAATTCTTAAATAAATTTTTTAACAAATTTTACAATAAATATGATATAACAAGTTTAATTCTCAGTCAATGAACGCCCTAAATATATAATAAAATATTTATAATGATTTTACATTTTAGTGTTTTTAATATTATAGACATCATCGTAGTCTTCAAGCTCTTGTAACTTACCTTCGCCATTGACAACAAGCCCCGTGCAGTCATTTGACGAACAAGCGTCTATCATATCAAGGTAATCATCATCTGTAAGATACACATCATAAGCATCTTTATCATATCCATCATAATCACCATATACACTATTTTTAGGTGGAAATGAATACTCATCGTAACTATCGTCATAACCATAATTGTTGTACATATTAATAACACACCCTTTCTATACTTATTGTTAAATGTATTTAAAATATTGTAATACATTTAATATATATGATTGCAGCTATCAAAACTCGCCAAACGTGTTTCTTAATTTGTCACGCCAGTAGCAAAGTCTTTTTTTAGTGTAGCTTTTAACTTATTGCTTGCCTAAATAAAAAATAGTTTTACAATCATATAAGTATTTTAATTATTCCCATTAGTACAACGATTATTTATGCGAATTATCATTATAAAATATATACTATAAGTAAATATTGCATATAAATAAAAAGCTGTTGTATTAACTCATATTATTACAATGTAAACTCTGTAAAAATATTGTTATCACAACAGCCATTTAATTATTTTTTGCAAAAGAAAAAAGCCCAACAACCCAGCTCATAGACTAAATCATAAGACTTTTGTAAGTGCGTCGCCAGGGGTTCGAACCCTGGACACCCTGATTAAGAGTCAGGTGCTCTACCAACTGAGCTAGCGACGCATATTCAATTACGGTCTACAAAAAACGTGTTCTCCGTAAACACAAGTGATATTATATATTATCTTTTTACAAAATGCAACAACTTTTTTATATTTTTTTAAATTTTTTTAAATTATTTTTTCAAACAATTTACAATAATGTGCTATAAGTCATTAGTCTTATATGCTTTCGAGTATATTTGGAAGTGATTGTATATAATACCCCAACGAGCTTTAGCTATTGGAGTGTCAGAATAATATACTCTCACACAATTAAGCTTAAGTTATGTATTTTGCATTAATCAAACTTTTGTAAGATATCTGTAGTACATACACAAAATTTAAAAAAATGCAAAATACTTAAATTCAATACTTAAAGCTTTTCTTTTATTTTCATTGCGGATGGAGTTATTGCAAGTCCACCCTCACTCGTTTCTTTTAGACATGCTGGCATATCATTTCCAATTCTTCTCATACTATCAATAACTTCATCTGGAAGAATTGCACTCTTAATTCCCGCAAGTGCCATCTGTGAAGACGATATTGCATTAACTGCGCCTGCTACATTTCTCTTAATACATGGAACTTCCACAAGTCCACAGACAGGGTCGCAGGTAAGCCCTAACATATTTTTTAAAGCAAATGTCATAGCTTGTGCAATACAGTCATTATCACCACCACAAAGATAAGCAAGCCCAGCCGCAGCCATAGCACTAGCTGAACCAATCTCTGCCTGACAACCACCAGATGCACCGGCAATACTAGCATTTTCTGCAATAATCATTCCAAGCCCTGCTGTTATAAACATAGCTTCTATTATTCTATCTTCTTCAACATCAAAACTTTCTTCATAAGATATAAACACAGCAGGAATAACTCCACAAGACCCCGCAGTAGGTGCAGCCACAATTCTTTTCATACAAGCATTAGATTCACCCATTTTCAATGCTTTCTCCATTGCAAGTGCTGTAAAATCACTACATAAATTCTTTCCTGATTGATTAAACTGGTGCATTTTTTCACCATCGCCACCAGCCATACCGCTTGCTGAGAAAAGGGTTTTATCATAAGATTTATCAGCTTCACGCATTGCATGATACATACTTCGCATAGTTTCAAAACATTCTTTTTCTGAAACTTGCCTTTCTTCACAATCTGCCTGCATTATAACTTTCCAAAACGGAAGCTTTAATTTATCACATAAATCTAAAACATCTTGAACTGAATGATATGTTATCATAACATCACCCCTTTATATATTTTTATTACAACGCACTAAGGTATGTCACCTTTTTAATTCCTTCAACTCGCTTAAGCCAATCTATACCTTCCTTTGGTATTTCTTGGTCACATTCAACTACCATAACAGCTTCGCCACCTCTGGCAGAACGATATAACTGCATAGTTGCTATATTAACTGATTTATGAGCTAACATGGATGTAACTTCTGCTATGTGTCCCGGTTGGTCAAGGTTATGAACAACAAGTGTTGGATAATCACCTGAAAAGTTAGTTTCAATTCCATCAATTTTTGCAATATTAATTCTTGCACCACCAATTGACTCTCCCACAACTTCTAGTTGTCTACCCGACTGCCCTATCAAACACAACTGAACTGTATTAGGATGTGCATCTTTTAATACGGCTTCGCCAAATTCAAACTCAATCCCTTTTGCTTTTGCTATTTCAAAACTTTGCGGAATTCTCATATCGTCTGTTTTCATTCCTAGAAGCCCTGCCACAATTGCTTTTTGTGTTCCATGGCCCTTTCCTGTTGCAAGAAATGAACCATATAAATTTATAACCGCTTTCTTAACTGGTTCACCTAAAAGTTTGCCAGACACATATCCTATTCTTACAGCCCCTGCTGTATGCGAACTCGATGGACCAACCATAACAGGCCCTATTATATCAAATATTGCCATAATACTTACCTTGCCTTATCTTTACAAACACTTAATACATATTTTTTACTTCTATTTTTAAAAATATTCATAAACTAATATATTTATAAATAACAAAAAAAGTCTCTCAATCTGGCTTCTTTGCCAAATCAAAAGACTTTATGTCAGTGCGCCGCCAGGGGTTCGAACCCTGGACACCCTGATTAAGAGTCAGGTGCTCTACCAACTGAGCTAGCGGCGCATATATCATTTGTCCACACGAATATCTCGTGTAAAGACAAATGATATATTACACTATAATTTTAAAAAAGTCAAGCTTTTTATATTATTTTTTTTAGTTTTTCTTTTATCTCTTGTGTAGTAAAAGCTGCTTCTATAGAATTATTAAAAATATCTAATTCTTGCTTTTTAGTAAGCCCAAATTCTTTTTCAAGATATCTAAACTCATCAGAAAGTGTTGTTCTTTCAATTGCACTATCATCGGTGTTGACAGTAACTTTAATTCCCTTATTTAAAAAATCAATAATAGGATAATCTCTCATATCTTGTATAGCCTTAGTAATTTTATTACTTGTAGGACACATTTCAAGATATATTTTTTTATCAGCAATCATTTTCATAACTTCTTCATTGCCTGCAATCCTTACACCATGACCTATACGCACAGCGCCCATATCTATTGCTGATATAACACTTTCTACTCCATCTGCTTCTCCTGCATGTATCGTAAATGGAATACCATATTTATTGGCTTTTTCAAATATTTTTGTATATTTTGATGTAGGATATAACCCTTCTGCACCAGCAAGGTCAAGTGCTACAACTCCGCCATGCTTTGTAAGCATATCATGTGCAATTTCAACTGTTGTATTATTTTCTGTGTCATTATTATCACCACGCATACAGCACAATATAATATTTGCTGGAATACTCGCCTTTTCTATTCCTTTAATTGCCGCTTTAACAGCCATGCTCTGTGTAAGACCACATTTTGTATGAAGCTGTGGTGCAAATCTTAACTCTGCATATACAACGTTATCTTTTCTCATATTTTCAAGCACACGATATACAGCGGTAGTAATTGCCTTTTCCGTTTGTAAAAGTGTTAATGGTAAATCAAAACATTTTAAAAAATCATTAAGACTATTACATGTACTAGGAACTGATAACATATTAAGAAGTTGTTCATCATTATTAGCATTAAGCTTAATATCTTGAAGTTTTGAAAGTTCCTTTGCAATATCAACAGTAATTGCCCCATCAAGATGTGCATGAAGTTCTATATATTTATTAATTCTCACAATGTCACCTACCTTAACAAAAAACAAAATAAAAAACAGCTAAAAAATATTATTTAAAAATCTTTGTTACATAAACATCACTATTTCTTGACAAATCTATAAACATCTCTCCCACTTGAACAAGCGGCTTTGAAATATCATATTTGTTAATCATAACAACCTTGCCCACATGACCATTATTTAATTCTACTTCATAACCAACAAGTGTTTCTGCAACTCTTGATATAAATGTCATAGTATACTGTGAATCAAGTTTACGATTAAGGTGCATTTGTTCTAACATTTTTAATACATTAAATACAGGTATTATACTTTCACCTTCTTCTTTCATTGTATATGTATCATAAATGTCAGCAATTGCAAGTATCCTTGCAATCTTACATATACCAGCTTGTCCAACTCTTAATGGAAAACCACTTCCATCAAGCTTTTCATGATGTGTAAGTACTGCCTTTTTAATATCATCATCAATATCTTGATTTTTTATTAAATTATATCCATTTATTACATGTTTATCGTATACACCGCCTTCAATTTCTTTACGGAAAGAATAATTATCAAGTGTATCCTTTGAAAACTTAAGTGCCCCAATATCATGTAATAATCCTGCTACTGCAACATCTTCAATTTCTTGTTCTGTACAATTAGTCCACCTTGCAAGTATCTGACAAAAAATAGACACATTAATAGAATGTGCATATATGCTCTCGGTATGTTCCTTCATTTTAAGAAGCATATTACACAAATCATTTTCATTTTTTGACTTTTTTAAAATATTGTTAGTGACTTCCATAAGTGCCGACACATTAATATCACTACTTTTATATACAATATTTTTCAGATTATCAGACAACTTATTTTCAGCCACCATAAATTCTTCTTTAAACTCATTGTACTGTTCTTCATTAATATTTGCTTTTGGAATAACACTTTCACTTGTATCTGTTTGATATTCTACAGATATTCCATCAATAAAATGCCTTGTAAGAAGATTAACAACCTCCTTAGTAACCGGTGAGCCTTGTGTAACAAGAATTACTCCTGTTTTTGTATACACATCTTCACCTACAATCATGCCTTTACGCAGACGATTAACCGCAACCTTAATATATGCCATTTACCCTTTCACCTCTATTTTTATATATTATTTATCCAATTTATAGAATTTATATCGTTATGCTATTGATATAAAACATTATTAAACCTATAATAAATTTACAATGATTTTTTGCATTTTATCAATATACAATACTAGATTTATAGTTTATTCTGGGTACTTTTTCCTAATATTTTAATTATATAATATCATTGTATTAAAATGCAACATACAAACCATAATAATTATAGAAAAGAGAGGATACCATGCCAAACAAAACAACTACCGAAAAAAAAGATGACAGTATAAAACCAGACATTGGGAAGAACAGATTTAGAGCCAACAGTAAGTATTTTACTATAATGGTATATTGCCTTGCTTTTGTATTTTTTTCTATTTTAATTTTTAAATTTATAGGAAATTTTAATGCAACTGTAAACTTTATACGTTCCGCTGTAAATATTATTTCACCGTTTATTGTTGGTGCATTTATTGCCTTTGTATTATACCCTGTTGTTCGCTTCTTTTATCGAAGTATATTTATAGGAAAGCTTAATATGAAGTCTAAAAAAGCCGCAAAGTTTTTATCTGTATTTTGCACCTATTTATTAACTATTGGTATTATTATTATACTTTTAGTTTTTATCGTACCACAAATATACAGCAGTCTTGGCGAAATTACTAACCGACTTCCTATGTGGTATAACAGCGCACTCGAATTTATTGAAAACTTAGAACAAGACTACCCTAATATTGAATTTCTTGACTATGATTACATTAACAGTAAAATTGAAAGCCTTTTTCCTATAATAACTAATTATGTAACAAGTATGATGAGCAGTCTTTTACCTGTTATATTTAGTACCTCAATGGCTATTGTAAAGGGAGTTGTTAATTTCCTTATTTCAATTATAGTGTCTGTATATATGATATCAGACCATAAGAACTTGTTTTATCATTTCAAACGACTTTTATATTCAATCGTACCAGTTAAGACAGCCGATACAGCAAGAACAATCGCAAAAGAAAGTGCTAATATATTCTCTGGCTTTATAATTGGAAAAGCACTTGATTCACTTATTATTGGAATAATATGTTTTGTAGCTATGATAATATTCAAGTTCCCTTATGCTATACTTATTAGTGTAATCGTTGGCATAACAAATATGATACCTTACTTTGGACCATATCTTGGCGGTGTAATTGGCGGAATTATCATTCTTATCGTTAATCCTATACAAGTTGTTTTCTTTGCAATACTTATCCTTGTATTGCAACAATTTGACGGATTATACTTAGGTCCTAAGATATTAGGAGAAAGCACTGGACTTAAGCCACTTTGGGTAATCTTTGCAATTACAGTTGGTGGAAGTTTGTGGGGCGTTATTGGAATGTTTCTTGGAGTTCCTATTGTAGCCGTTATAAGTTATATACTTAATATAATTGTTGAGCATTTCCTTAATAAGAAAAATGTAACCGTAACACCTTACGATTCACCCGACGAAATGTAAAATTAAGCTAATATTTACAATCTAATATTAAATGATATAACCAATATCATAAATAAAAAAGTGGGGCTATCACACTAAGAAATTTTTATAAAAAATATACTTATTTAATATTGTATACTTTTTATAAATTTCAATTAGTGCGATAGCCCCTTTTTAGTTTCTCACAAATTCCGATTGTGTAGCTATAATTTTCCACATGGATTATCACATCTTGTACATACTATCTTTACAACTTCATCCCATGACCGTCTAAGCCTTACAAATCTTTTGTTCCATGACTTCCTATAATACATCTCACAAGCAAAACGGCTACAGCCACATTTTTTTCTACGCATAACCTACCTCATTCGTTTTAATATAATATATGCGTAATTTTTTAATGTGTTTTATCTGTCAGCAATAAGTTTGCAAATAGGATTACCTGCCTGTGAAAATCTTTCTTCATATTCAGTCATAACATTTCCTTCATTAAGTCTTTTATCATTGTGAAGGTCATAAGTTACTTCTTTCAAATTCCAGCCTGCCTCTTTTACTTCTTCTACTGAAAAGTCAAAAAGTGGCTTATTATCTGTTTTAAATTCCACAAGTCCATCTTTCTTTAAAATAGTGTTGTATCTTGCAAAAAACTGGCGTGATGTAAGTCTTCTCTTTGCGTGTCTGTCCTTTGGCCATGGGTCAGAAAAGTTAAGATATATTCTATCAACTTCTCCTTCACCAAATACTTCTGTTATAGCTTCTGCGTCCATTCTTATAAATCTAAGATTTGGAAGTTGTAACTCGTCTTGCTTTTCAACTGCTCTTAATAATACACTTGAATACTTTTCAATTCCAACATAATTAATATCAGGATTTAACTGTGCAAGTGTTGAAATAAACTTGCCCTTTCCCATTCCTATTTCTATACGAATTGGATTGTCATTTGAAAATACTTCTTTCCATGTACCCTTCATTCCTTCTGGCTCAGTAAATACATACTGATTTTCAATCATTACTTCCCTTGCACCAGGAACATTTCTTAATCTCATTTATCATTCTGCCATAAAAAATGTATATACATTTAATAATAGCTTTTCCTTTCCTATAATTTTACACTACCTATAATATATATATTGACTATACGCACATTGTCAAGCTACAGTTCGCATAAAATCTAACAACACATTATTTTAATATTTAATAATTCTTGCTTTACACCTTTATTTAGTTAAGGTAAAATAGATTTGCACTTTTTAGAACATAATAATAGGAACCACATTAATAGATATATTAATAACAAATGAAAGGATTTTATTTATGAAAAATAGATTTATTAAAAGAGTTATTTCTCTTTCTTTAATAATAACAAGTCTTTCAGTATGTATGCCACAATTTGCAAATATAGCTTATGCTGATAATGTGACTACTACTGACAGCAATAATAATTCAACTAATAATAACGCAATAACTACTACTTCAAACCCCAACTCATCAGTATGGCCACAAGCACCTGAGATTTCTTCGGGAAGTGCCATATTAATTGATGCTGATACTGGTGCAATTCTCTATGAAAAAGATGCCTATGAAAAATGTTATCCTGCAAGTACAACTAAAATCCTTACAGGACTTTTAACAATTGAAAATAGCCGACTAGACGATATTGTAACATTTTCATCTGCTGCTGCTAATTCAGTAACTTGGGAGGATGCAAGCCTTGCTACAAAAGCAGGAGAAGAATATACCGTTGAGCAAGCACTTTATGGTCTTTTACTCTACTCTGCCAATGAAATAGCCTACGGTCTTGCCGAACACGTTGGCGGAACACTTTCTAACTTTGTCGATATGATGAATAAAAGAGCAAAAGAACTTGGCGCTGTCAATACACACTTTGCCAATGCAAGCGGTCTTTACAATCCAGACCATTATACAACAGCTTATGATATGGCAATGATTGCAAAGGGTTGTTATAATAACTCGACTTTTGTAAGCATAGACTCAACTTCAACATCATATACCATAGGTCCAACTAACCTTACAAGTCAGAGCCGTACTTTTAAACACCGTCATCAAATGTTAGCTAACAGACCTTACTATTATGAATACTGCAAAGGTGGTAAGACAGGTTTTACTGATGAGTCTGGTTGTACACTTGTAACATTTGCTGAAAAAGACAATATGCGACTTATCTGTGTATGCTTTAAATCTGGTGACAATGAAAGATTTATAGATACACGAACACTGTTTGACTGGGGATTTGACAATTTCCAAAAGGTTACAATATCAGGCGAAGCTATAAGTTCACTCTTTAGTAGTTCTAATTACTACAATTCAAATGTATTTGGAAAGTATATACTTTCTTCCAACTTAAATGCTTCAACACTTACAATCCCAACTACAGCTTCTTCTAGTGATATTCACTTAAAAGTAGCTGATAATAGTGAAGTATCAAATGAAAATAATTCATATTCAACAAATGTAAACTTTACACTTGCAGATAATATTGTAGGTTCAACCATACTTACACTTTCATCTGATATTAATAACCACGCAGACAGTAAACTCCCATATCTTACATCTGAAACAGCTAACGAAGACCTTTCTGCAAAGTGGTGTTTTTCAATTAATATCTATATATTAATAGTTATTGCCATCGCAATTATTGCTTTAATAACTTACATGAAACAAAAAAACAACAGAACCTATAGACGACGTTCATCTGTAGGCAGACGAAATTTACACTTTTAAAATTAAGAAAATATTAAAAATTCCCTATAACATATCTATTGCATAAAACCAAAAAGATATATTATAGGGAATTTTAATATTCTGATTTCAAAAACATATAAAATTCTATACAAATATAATAATAAATCTATCAAGATAAATTTATCACTAATATATCAGTATTTTGAACACTTCGCTCCTATGTAAATAGGTCTTGGTTGGTTTTGATTATATTAATACTATAAAATCTAAACCATATATCCTCTATTACTTAACGGGTCTGTAGATATCTCATTACTTCCACCTACACTAGAATAAGTAAGCCCTGCATACACCTGTTGCGTATTTTTAAGCACTGGCCCTGAGTCATCTTGTTTACTTATCTCATAAAAAGATTTTCTCAAACTCTTAAGCATATAAATAACTTTATCAAGTCCTTCATCATTTTTATTTGCAAGACAAGCTACCAATACTTTTCCTGCCTGCATATACAACACAAAAAGTTCTTTTGAAATGTCATACTGCATATCAAGAGTTGAACTTAGTTCGTCTATTATACGTTTAACCTGCCTTATATTGCGACAAAAACCATCTTTATCTGATGGTAACAACTCTAATGCGTCTTGTATATATTCTTGTGCCATATCATACATAATTACAACAAGCTGTGTTTTTGAAGCCTGTGATATCCTATATAAATATGTTTTAATAGACTCTCTTTTCATATTTTAATTCCTTTATAAATTAACTTACATTAACTTTGAAGAAGCTGTAATACATTAGATGGTCTTTGATTAGCCTGTGAAAGTATTGATGTAGCAGCTTGTGATAAAACATTCATTGATGTATACTCTGTCATTTCTTCCGACATATCAGTATCAATCATCTTAGATAATGAAGTTGTAAGATTTTCAAAAGAAATACTTAAGTTACTTGTTGTATGCTCAAATCTATTAGAATATGCACCAATCTTTGACCTTGCTGCACTTGCTATACTCATTGCTTCATCAACAGTTGTTATAGCGGCTGATGCCGATATTGTAGTCATAACATTAATTGTATCTGTTCCTAATGTATAAGAATTAATTGCTGGTAAATTAAGCTTAATAACCTGATTTTCATTAGAGCCTATATGAATACTCATAGTTCCTACATCAGTAACTTCTTGAACAATATCCTTTGTAGTATTTGATGTTGCCTGTGACTTGTGATCAAGCTTGTTTACATCATCAAAAGTTGTACCAACTGGTGTTCCTGTAACATCAGTTACGAACGACTTATTATTTACATCTTTAACTGTAACTTTTGTTCCACTTGTTGACATTACCGCACTGTTAGCAAATCCAACTCTATTTCCATCAGCATCTTGTGTAAATTCAGCTTGAACATCACTTCCGTTTACAGTATATCCATCGTCTGTTGCTGTGCTTGCATCAAAACCTAATAATCCCGCAAGCTCTGCATTAGAACACTTAATTGTAAGTGATTGGTCATTTCCATATTGTCCTGTCATAATCATAATTCTGTTGCCATTATAAGTAGTTTCTGGAACATATCCTGCATAATCAGCTCCATTTGCTTTTGTATCATTAGTAGCGTCGTCTTGAACTGCAAATGCTTTTCCACCAATTACTTCAGCAGCATCAACAATTTTACTCATAATATCGTCAATTGTATCACCCTCGCCAACATCTACTGTATATCCATTGATATCAATTTTTCCGGCTTGTTCTTGTGTTATCTTATCAGTAACATTCATTGATATTGTGCCAGTTCCTGTAAATATAGCTTGTCTTGCATCAGCAGTTATTGTAATTCCATAATTACCTGCTACAAAGCCATCTGTACATTCAAGCTGATTAACACCCTCAAGGTCAGAATATACTCGTCTTGTAAGATTTCCATTAATTAAAGACTGTGAGTTAAATTCTGTATCTTGTGATATTCTATCTATTTCTGTATTAATATTATTAATTTCGTCTTGAACAGCCTTTCTTTCTTCGGCTGAATTAGTATCATTAGCCGCTTGTACAGTAAGTTCTTTCATTCTTGATATCATACTTTGAATTTCTGATAATGCACCTTCTGCTGTATTAAGTACAGATACGCCATCTGACGCATTGTTATCTGCCTGTGAAAGACCTTTAAGCTGTAAACGAAGTTTTTCTGAAATCGCACAACCCGCAGGGTCATCTGATGAACTGTTTATTTTGTAACCTGATGAAAGTCTTTTTATCGACTGATTTAATCTGTCTTCTGCTTTCTGTAATGAATTATTAGCAACAATAGCTGCCACGTTTGTATTAATTCTCATTTTTAATTACCACACCTTTCTAAACTGTTTTACTTTCCCATTCAATCGCAATCTGGGCTTTTATTTATTGTATTTTTTTAATTATTTAATTTATCTTATAAAAGTACAAGGTTATTAAGTTATCGCAACAATTGTCAAGGCATTGTACAATCACAGACTTTGACTATTTGTTTGCCTAAAAAATATATCGGACTTTATTAATAATTGCTTTACTACTATTTACCCGACATCTCTTTAATAATAAGCTTTGAAATATTATAAAGCTTTGGTGTTGGAACAATATTTTCTTCATTATTATATGTTATACGATTGACATTGCTATTTTTACCATAATTAATATTTACATCTTTAATATTCATTTCTTCTTTAAGACTAACAGCTACATTTTCAAGACGACTGTTAATTAAGTCATCTGAAACTGCCTTATTATTGCTTTCTGAAAGCACAAAAATATCTGCTTTTTCTTCACTAACCTTTGCTTCAACCGATATATGCCCTAAACTATCATCGTCAAATTCAACAGCTACTCTACCCTTATAACTATCATCTTGAATAAGTGTAAGATTAACAGTTCTTACATCATCACCTATTACAACAGGCACTTTATAGTCATGTCTAAGACTTAACTCCTTTATATACCCGATTTCTTTGTTGACATTTCTTAATGCTTCTATTTGTGAAAATGTTGTATCACCCACTTTATTTATAACTTGATTTAACTTATCTTGTACTGTATTTTTAAATGTATCATACTTATTTTCAATAGTTGTACTATCTGTTAGACTGTCTTCAAAATCATCAAATATATCTGATATTTTCGCTTTAAATGATGTATCGTCTTGTATCACACTATCAAGCCTTTTTTCAATATTATTGTAATAGTCTTTATTTGATACATTAAAAGCAGAGTAAATATTTCCCATTGTAACTTCACTGTGTGAATTTTCAAGTTCATTAATAACACTGTCTATAGCACTTTCACTCTGTCTAATATTATCAAGATATTCATTGTAAGCTTCTGCATAATACTGTACTTCTTTATCAAAATCATACTTATCACTAACAGCTTCACAAAAGCCTTCCACACTTCGCTCGTCTATATTTTTTTCATTATTAACATCTCTTAAAGTAAGTGGAGTTAGTTTTGATGATGTATTTTCAAAAAGGTTAGTAAAATAATTAACTCCTATCTGACTTACTCCCGTTGTATCATTAATAACAGCTTCCATTCCATACGACTTTCTACTTTGGTATGCAGTATACAAGTTTCCCATTGTAACCTGCGCATTTTGTTTTACAAGTGCGCCAACTGCTGCTCCTGCGTCTTTTGTAAATATATTAAGCATTTTATATATTCCAATAAATTTTTCTCTATCTTCTGATGATATTCCATCTGTCTTATCAAGCTTATATAAAAACTTACTATATTTTTCAACTTTAGTATCGTCTATATTATCAACTTCATTTTTCTTTTGTATATAATTATTTAAGTCCTTAATATCATCCTTTAATGGATTAATATTATCTTTTATCATATTAAGTGCTGTATGTGGTGTCATATTATTTATAAGGCTTTGAACTGTCTGATATACGTCCTTAACATTTTCAATATTATCCTTAGTCATATCCATCGAATTAACAGCTAATATTCTTACAGCATCTTCATTTGCTTTAGTAGCTTCTAATCCTAAACTTTCAAGAATATCTTTGGTACTCGCATTAACTGCTTTACTTACACTATCTCCTAAGTCACGCCTTACCTGTGTACCAACAGCTTCGTAAGTTTGACCCGCCCTTTCAAATTTCTTCTTTAATCCACTTCCTGTACTTGCAAAGTCAGAAATAGTAACGGCTTCCTTCTCATTTTTTTCTTTTAATACTGCACCTATTACTACATCTGGTGCATTGCTCATATCAAATAAGGCTTTTCTAATGCTAACAGAAGCTTGATAGACTGTTACACCATCTCTAACACCGCTATTTTCCTCACTATTTTCATACTCAGATTGATAAATTGCGTTTTTTACTCCAAAATTGTCTACATTTTTTTGTAAATCGTCAATATGCGATATTTTTTCATTAAAAATCGCCTCGTCATAAGCATATAATTGCTTATTTAAGTCGAAAATGGACATAATATTAAGGTTTACGCCTTGCTTTACAAGAAATGCTCCTGAATTTGCTGTCATCAACATCTTTAATTCTTGCAATTGACTGTAATATATGTCGACATTTTTATCATTATTACCTTGTAAAATGTCGACATCACTATCTACATTTTCGTCTATATAAGTATCATAAGCCATATTTATGTCAACTATTGCCTGCTTTAAATTCTCAATATTAAATATATTTCCATCTGATACTACTTTGCTTACATGGATATATTCTGAATTACTAATAACATCAAGGGCTTCTGCTACTTGTGATATTACACCATTGTCATCAATAAGAGATACACTTCCAGCTTCATTTCCTACTGCCATATTTTCTATTATTTTATCAATATAAGCTGTAAGCTGCTTATCATCTGAAAGGTCTGGTATATTAATATTATCTAACGCCGACATTTTGCTAAAACTTTCTTTTGTCATTGGTATATCACTATTTAAAAAGTCTTTTGCCATTGAAAGTGTATTGTCATTAACTTCAAGCTCTGCACTTTTAATAACATTTTCAATCTGTGGCATAAGTTGTGAAAATGTCTCATCAGTAATGTACTGTTTTCCACCGTATTGTGAATTTGCACTCAAGTTATTCACATTTTGCGCTTGATATCCACTTACATATTGTATTTTATATACACTGTCTGCTGTGATATCACTGTTACTACTAATAATATTTTTCTTATCTTCATAAGAAAGAGCTGATATATTTGCAGTCTTATCAAGTACACCCTGAACATTTTTAATATTTTCATCAGTAACAGGCATACCTGCACTATTAAGGCGACTCGCTATTTCATTTGCGAAACCTACACTTCCTGCAACTTCTTGTATCTTTTCAAGACTTATATTTCCTGTTGTTGACACAGCACTGTCACTGTGCATTGCAAGCTCAATCTTAATCTTTTCAACAATATTTACACATTGCTCTGGTGAAGCATCTGTAAGGTTAAAGCCTTCTTCGTCCATTTTAACTGCATCAACACCAGAAAGTCTTATAAATAAAGCCTTAAGACTTGCCTTTGCATTGTCAGCACTTATTTTTAACTGCTCCTTTATATCATCTGCTTCTTTTAAAAGTGAAGCATATGTATTATTATCAAGCTTTTTTGTATCTATATTGCTATGTGACACTACTGCTGATTTAGAATATGCTCCTGTTATTTTACCAGCTGCTGATGTGTTATTTTTAGTATTTTCATTAATATTAATTGATACACCTTTGTTATCAGCCACATTTAATTCTGACTGTGATATTGTAATATTCACGTTATAACCTCATTTCTATATTTTTTAATGCTAACTAATTAAGCCTATCTGTCTTGCTTAAAATATAAATGTTAAATTATACTTAATTACAAAACACTATTGCAAGAACCTAATTGACTACTAGAAAACTCCTTTTTTAATCAATGCAAAATGACGACATCTTTCTCACTTTTCTCATGCTTTAGATATCGTCATTTCTTTTAAAAATATTTATTTTTACATATTATATTTCTTTTTTGTTATCAAGCTTTGTGGCATTAAATTCATATACGCAGATACCATATCTAGGTATATCAATTAATAATGACTGTTCATATCCATCACAATCACCTTTAATTGCTGTAAGCTGTTTTTTCTGATTAGCTTCGTCACTTCCTAACACAAGCTTATATTTACCCTTTGCTGGAACTCCTATTCTAAAGTTATCTCTTGCAACTGGTGTAAAATTAAGCACAAATAACAAATGCTTCTTACCATCTGGACTTACTCTTACAAATGAATATGTTGAATTATCTTTATCATTTGCATTAATCCAACTGAAGCCTTCGCTACTGTAATCTGTCTGATAAAGACACTTATAATTCTTACCAAGCTTCATACACTTTCTTGTAAAGTTCTGCATATCCTTGTGGTCTTTATCTTCGAGTAAATACCAGTCAAGAGCCTTCTTTTCACTCCATTCACTCCACTGTGCAAATTCCTGTCCCATAAATAAAAGCTTCTTTCCTGGATGACCACACATATACGCATACGCAAGCTTAAGATTAGCAAACTTGTCTTCCTTATCTCCAGGCATTTTGCCTAACATAGAGCATTTAAGATGAACAACTTCATCGTGAGAAAGTACAAGCACAAAGTTCTCGCTATAAGCATACATAAGACTAAATGTAAGCTTACTGTGATTGAACTTTCTAAAATATGGGTCAAGCTTCATATATTGAAGGAAATCGTGCATCCAACCCATATTCCACTTAAATGTAAATCCTAAACATTCTCCATTGTCTGGGTCACCACTTACATTAGGCCAAGCTGTTGACTCCTCTGCAATAGTAATTGCCTGTGGGAAACGCTTTCTCATCATTGAATTAAAATGCTTTAAGAATGACATTGCTTCAAGATTGCCATTGCCACCGTACTTATTAGGAACCCACTGACCATCATTTCTTCCATAATCAAGATAAAGCATTGAAGCTACTGCGTCAACTCTAAGTCCGTCAATATGGAACTTATCTACCCAGAACATTCCATTAGCAATAAGGAAGTTAGAAACTTCATTCTTGCCATAATCAAATACCTTAGTACCCCAATCTGGGTGTTCACCCTTTCTAGGGTCAGCATATTCATATACACAACTGCCATCAAAGTTAGCAAGTCCATGTGCATCTTTTGGAAAATGTGCTGGTACCCAGTCAAGAATTACTCCGATATTCTTGCTGTGCATATAATTTACAAAATACATAAAGTCCTTAGGTGTTCCATATCTTGAAGTTGGTGCATAATAACCTGTAACCTGATATCCCCAAGAACCGTCAAATGGATGTTCTGCAATACCCATAAGTTCGATATGTGTATATCCCATATTAATAACATAAGAAGCAAGCTGTGGAGCAATTTCTCTATAATTCATAAAGCCATCTTCTGTTCCGTCTTCCTTCTTCTTCCATGAACCAAGATGACATTCATATATGTTAATTGGAGCTTTTAAATGGTCTTCACTTTTCTTTTCTGTAACCCAGTTAGTATCTGTCCACTTAAACCCGTCAAGGTCAGCTACAATTGAAGCTGTTTCTGGTCTTAACTGTGCCTGATTAGCATAAGGGTCAGCCTTATATAACGCCTCTCCTTGTTCTGAAATTATAAGATACTTATACATCTGACCAACCTTTGCCTTAGGTATGAAAAGGTCATATACTCCTCCATCAGATACTGGCTTCATATCATATCCATAAGCATTCCAGTCGTTAAATTCACCGACTACATACACCTCTTTTGCCTTTGGAGCCCATACTGAAAAGTATACACCTTCAACTCCATTTTTTACTGCCTTATGCGCGCCCATCTTGTTGTATATTTCATAATGTGTTCCTTGTCCGAATAAATATGTATCAACCTCTGTTAAAAAAATCTCGGTAGTGTCTTTTTTTGCCATGCAACACTCCCCCTTTACTAATATTTTTCCCTGTCCTTAATAAGTTACCTTAAATATGACTGTTATTCATTTATTATATCATACCGATTTATAAAAATCTACATTGATATACTTGAGTTTTTGCGTTTTAGTATTTCACACTATATTTACATCAGAAATTTTGACAAATTAAAATAAAAATACTCTTCAAATAAATATTAATTTGTTATACTTTTTAATGACAGAGTGTGGTATACTCTTTAGTATTCAGTATTATAAAAGGAGTATTTAATATGATTTACTACTTAATTAGTTCTCAGTATATCAAAGAGATAACATTTTTAAGTGTAATTTTTGCATTTGCTGCTACTTGCCTTGCAATATCAGCCGGCAAAAACATTCTTCCACGAGATGCAGGACGCGCATTTGCCATTAATGGTTCAAAATCAGTTGGTAAGCCTCGTGGTGCAGGTATAATCTTTATACTTACATTTACAATTTCATGCGCACTATTTATTAACCTTAACTCTGAGATAATAATTTATCTCATACTCACACTTGCTGCAATGTTAAGTGGCTATTTAGATGACTCATCATCATCACCTTGGGGTAATTTAAAGAAAGGTCTTATTGACTTTGCAATCGCTGTTATGTCGGCCGTAACTTACCTTCACTATAACCCTAATACATTTGATATAGCATTTTTTGATGTAACTGTAACACTCAACCCTATTGTATATGGAATACTTATTGTAATCTTAATATGGGTAAGTATAAATGTTACTAACTGCTCAGATGGTGTTGATGGTCTTTGTGGTACATTATCAATAGTTACACTTTCAACAACCTATATACTATTTAGGATATTCGACCTTGAACCATATTTTTCACATACAATACTTCTTATGATTGTATGTATTTTAGGCTACTTATGGTTCAATGCTTCACCTAGTAAGTTACTTATGGGTGACGCAGGTTCTAGAGCAATCGGTGTGTTTATTGCATTTGCTTTTTTAAAGCTACACCGCCCATTACTCTACATACCAGTTGCAATAATAATAATTCTTGATGGTGGTTTAGGACTTATAAAAGTTTCATTTATGAGATTTCTCCATATTAATCTTATGAAAAACTTAAGAACACCAATACACGACCACATGAGAAAAAATAAAGGCTGGTCAGACTCACAGGTAGTATTTAGATTTGCAATTATTCAAATAGTAATAGGACTTGCAGTAATTTACGCACTTATGTAACTTTATTTTTATTAAAATATACTCTTAATATTTCTCAAATTATCATAACAGTTGATAGTCTGTACAAGCACGAATTTTAACTCGTTGCTCGCATAAATAAAATAGGACTGTTACACTAAAAAATTCATACAAGACATAATATTTTGTATAAAATTTCTTAGTATAACAGTCCCTTTATAATTAATTATATATATATTATTGTTGCTTATTCTCAGCTTCTTTTTCAGCTCTCATCTTTCTATGAAGCCTTTCCTTTTCCTGTTTAGCCTTAACCTTTTCAGCTCCATATTCATCTGTGCACTTTAATATCTTAACTACATAAAACAGCCCATTATCAGCTTGCTTTGCCTTAAATCTTCCTTTAATAAGACCATGCTTTTCACAACTAAAAAGTCCATAATAAGTCTTACTATTTGTTGCAAACCACTTAATATGCTTCTTCATACTCTTTTTACACTTAAAGCACTTACAAGACCTAACATCTCTATCAACAACTGCATCTTCTCTCGTTTCAAATCCCTTTGAAATGAATTTACCATAATCACCAAAATCTAAATATATCTGTTCTTTTCTATTAGCTGGTATTCTAAATGTATCAACACTATAATATTTCCCAGCCCTATTCATATCAAGATGCTGCATAACTTTAGCTGTATATCTTGCGTCATTAACTGCTCTGTGATACTGCTCATCTGAATTAATACCTAGCTGTTCAATAGCATGTTCAAGTGTTATCCTTGTCTTTCCATCGGAAAAACATATACTAAAAAGCTTCTGTAAATCATAAAATAATAACGGCTTTTCAAAATTATTTTCAATCTTATAATAAGCCATATTTCTCTCAAACTCAGTAATATCCATACTTCCCCAAGTACAGAAAATATAATTGTTACCACACCAATCTATAAATTCACAGGCGCCCTTTTCAAACTCCACCCCAGTTTCTAATAGCTCTTGTATTGTAACACTTACAACTTCCTCCACCTTAGAATGAAGCTTCATATATACCTGTGGTCTTATATTCATATTAAATTCATCAATTATATTAAAATTGCTATCAAGCTTAACCGCCCCAATTTGAATTATTTCAAATGGTATTTCACTAACTGTATTCTTCTTACCTGTAGGACTTTGATTCCATTCTAAATCAAGTACTATATACTGCATACCTCCTGCTACTCAAAATATGAACAAATATATCCATATCGAGAAATTGGAAATTTTACAAACATTCCTTACTGTTTCATCGTGTATGCTTTTGTAATCATAAATGACATAATACTTACAAGTTCTTGTACACTCCACAGTCGTAAATTCCCGACTTAGCCATCGGTACATACTTATAATTGCTTTTCTATGCTAATTTATAAGTTTTTGCATCTCTCAAATTAAGTGCTGCATTTATATCTCTATCTTCTATATAACCACAATTACATCTGTATATTCTATCAGAAAGTTTTAAGTCTTTCTTAAATAAAACCACAACAATTACATAATTTTGATGATGGATAAAATCTATCTACAACTCTTAATTCAATACTGTTTTCATCACATTTCTTTTTTAACTTGACCCTAAATTCATAAAACTTTCGTCCTGCAACAACTTTTGAAAGATGTCTATTCTTCATCATTCCTTTTACATTCAAATCTTAAATAGTTATATAAGAAGGCTTGGTTTTCACTATCTTTAATATTGTTTTATTTATGTAATCGGTACGAATATTATCTATTCTATGATAAAGTCTTTGTACTTTAAGCATTTGTTTTCTTATATTTGCCTTTTGAGTAGCTTCTCCTTTCTTTAACTTTTTCAAATTTTCATACTTTCTTGAAAGACTTCTTTGTTGTCTTTTCAACTGTTTTTCTAATCTTTTTACTTTATAACTTTTATTAATATTTTTATACTTTGTCCCATCTGAAACAACTGCTAAATCTTTAATTCCTAAATCAATACCTATTCCTTTATAATAAAGTTCTTTGTTATGAGCTATATAAAAATTGTACATATACCTACAAGTTCCAATTGTTTTATTAATCTTTGTCTTTTGGTCAGGCGTTGGATTAATCTCTGTCTTGTAGCTCTTTAGCAATCTGCTCATCTCCCTTTATCTGATTTTTATATTTTCTCAAACCATATAATTCAGAACTAAACATATCTAAAATAGATACAATATCTTCAACTAATTCTTTATTAGGTGAAAATGTTTCATTATTTACAATAATTATTTGTGTATTAAACTTTTCACAAAGTTTTTCAAACCAATCATAGCCAAAACGAACAAATCTATCCTTGTTAGAAATAACTATTGTTTTCACTTTATTTTCCATAATATCTTCAAGTAATCTATTCCAATTTTTACGGTTATAATCTAAATCACTTCCAATATCTTCAATACATTGATTTACAATCATTCCTTTTGAATTACAAAATTGCTTTAAAAACTCAACTTGGTTCTTTAAATCATCTTTTTGATTTCTTGTTGAAACTCTTGCATAAATTACAATATCTCTTATGTCATTCTCCGTTTGTATTCCTTTAAATTTTAGATATTGGTCATAAGTATAATATCTTCTATCAGTAGGCGTTCTATTAGCTTTTAATATCCCCTCTCTATCCCACCTTTGTAAAGTTTTAACAGACACACCTAATAATTCAGCAAAATCTTTTGGTTTATAATTTGTGATATTTTTTGTGTTCATAAAAATTCTCCTTTTTGTTTTATAAACATATTATATCACTTTTTAACTCATTTATCTACTTTTTAAGTGCTTAACAATTCCTCCATTTATAACTATACCAAATACGTTATGCGCATTTCTTAAGTTATTGCTACAATCACCAAACCTTATTCAAACTCGTACTTTGACTCGTTGTTTGCGTAAAAAAAAGCTGAAAGCCTAAATAAAACTTTCAGCAATGTTCCCACCCAGAGTCGAACTGGGGATTGAGACTTAGGAGGTCCCCGTTATATCCACTTAACTATGAGAACTAGGTACTTTAATCTCGTCAAAAACACTCTCAACGAACATTTTGATTTTATCATATCTACTATAAATGGTCAACCAAATTATTTTTCCAAACCCTATACCCATCTCCCCATAATTAACATAACCTTAGAATTTCTCATATTATATTATCACAATAACTATCAATTCTTATCCAATCACAAACTTTAGTTAGTTACTTGTACGAATAAAACCTTCCGTAAGATATCAGAATTATATAAAACAATGAATACACCATTTAAAGAACAGCTATATATATTTGTATGACAGCGACAAACATACTTGTTTGACGAGGGCATACAAATATATATAGTTGTACTTTCACTGGTGTGTGAATGTTTTATATAATTCTGATATCTCCACAACTTACAACACAAAATAAAAACCCACTCAAGTTATAAAAACCTAAGCGGGTTTTAAATACTAAATATAAATATTACAATGTAAACTTCTCAATCGCTTCCTTAAGAGCAATCGCAATCTCATCAAGCTCTATAGTACACTGATTAAGATTTTGCATTGTAGCATTAACTTCCTCTGCTGAAGCTGTAACTTCTTCAGAAGCGGCAGCAGTTTCTGTAGAAATAGAAGCTACATCTTCCATTCTCTTAACAACTTCTTCTCTGCTTTCGTCCATCTGAGCATTCAAATTCTCAATATTATGAAGTCCCTCTGTAAGCCCATCAATAGAATCAGAAATAGTATTGAATAATTCCTTAGCATCTTGAATAGACTTATTTTGTTCCATAATAATCTCATCAGACTTATCAAGAGTCTTTTCTACAACACTAGACTTCTCTGAAATCTCACTTACAATCTTAATAATCTCATCAGTAGACTTCTGTGACTGTTCAGCAAGCTTTCTTATCTGGTCAGCAACTACAGCAAAACCTCTACCACTCTCACCTGCTCTAGCTGCTTCAATACTAGCATTAAGCGAAAGCATATTAGTTTCTTCTGTAATTTCTGTAATTGCATTAGATATAAAGTTAATCTTATCAATACTACTAATCATTTCATTAAGAACATTCTTTGAAAGCTTAGAATTGTCAATTGACTTTTGACCCTTTCCAATAAGGTCATCGACAATCTTAATACCCTTATTACTAAGCTTTTGAGCTTCAGCAGACATATTATTAATATCTCCAACATAAGCTCTTGTATCGTGAAGCTTTTCAGCAAGCTTTTCAAATTCTCCACTTGCTTTATTAGTGCTTTCAGCTTGTCCTGCTGCACCAAGAGATACATTTTGAATAGCTTCTGATACTTGATTAGTTGTTTCAGTTGTAGTTCTTGATATATCAGAAATATTTTCTGATGCTTTTATAATAATGCTTGAACGGTCTTCAACATTCTTAATAAGACTTGATACATTATCAACCATTCCATTAAAGCTTGTTTCAAGTACACCAAATTCATCTTTTCTCTTAACAACAATACGTTTAGAAAAATCACCTTGTGATACAGACTGCATAACAACATTTACACGTTTAATTTCCTTTGTAAATCTTATAGATACAATACCTGCTATAAGAATACCAATAATAAATGCTATTATACCAGAAATTATTGTTGCACTTGTAATCTTATATGTAACATTTGTGATTTCACTGTTACCAACAACACCAACAAGTGACCAGCCTGTAACAACATCTCTTACTACAGAAATAGTTTGAGGTGTTCCATTTAATGTTTCTGAATATGTACTAACTTCACTCTTTTTATCATCAGTTAAAGAAGTAAACTGACTCCAAAATTGTGTACTCTTAACACTTCCTGAAAATGCCTTGTTATCATCATTATCTACAATAATATCTCCATTTTCATCAACAAGTACTACATATCCTGTATTAAGAAGGCCAATGTCCTTTACATATTCTTCAAGCTGACTAAAGTCAATATCCATAGCAACGACACCATAGTTTTCATTATTAACTTTAATTTCCTGTGATACAGTTATAATAGTTTGCCCTGTCTTGGCATCCTTATATGGCTTTGAATAATATGCAAAAATTCCATCTCTTGACTGAAGCTGTTTACTAGAACTATACCAATCTTCATTTGTTTTATTAATTCCCTGTTCAAATGATTGCTTATTTGTTACCTTATTAGTGTCTGGATTTAATTCTGTCCAACCAGTAATAAAATAACCATTAGCAGTTGAATAATATGCTCTTTCAGCTCCATCTGTAACCTTTACAGAAGCCACAAGTGCATCTTGAATTGTGGTTACATTAGTATCAAAATCCCCTCTGTCTTGAAGATGTTTAACTTCATCTTTTCTTGTAAGAAGGTCAACTGGTTGGCTTAAGTTCTTAAGATAATTTCTAAAGCCCTTTTGCGTTTCTGTAAGTGTCTGTCCACTTGTAATTTCGATGTTACTCTTTTGCGTTGTCTTTGTTGTATTAATTGAGACAATCGCAAGAATTAGAGTAGGAACCATAATTGCGATAAAAAAACTTACAATCAGTTGCACTCCAATCCCTCTAAATCTGCTCTTCATAGCGATCCCTCCATTTTTTTAATTTGCTACAAATCTTAATATTAGATTATGTGCCTTTTCTATCAATTTATTTATTAATGTCTATTTCCTAATATATATATGTACATAACATTCTTTTATTTTGGCACATCAGCGGTTAATATTTACAATCCCCACTTATATTAATTGTAGCTGCCTAAATGGCTATATTATAAGGATATCATTAATCCCTACAATCAAACTAAATCAGATATTACAATCTGCGTTACTCCTTGCTTATAACACTTTTCTTAATACAAGCAAGTTAATATATTTCTACTTGTTGCTGTACACAATATCATTATAATATTTGCCTAAATTATATATTTTGATATATTTTAAAAATAATGTTAAAAATCTAACATTTACTATATATTATTAAAACTTTACATTTCCCTGAAGCCATATCTGCCCCTTAAATCTTCTCCCTATTGCTGGCTCCCCCATTACATTATCTTTACTTACTGCCATTGTAAATATAATATTATTACATTCAAGGTTCATAATATATATTTCTTCCTTAGTAAATTCATTATATTCAACTGACATCGACAAAATCTCTCCCACAACAGAATACTGGTCACACTCAACACCACAAGGCATAAATGTTGATGTAACAATTGTAAATATATCTTCATATTGAACTCTGTTAGAAAGCTTTGTGTATGTATCTATATCATCAATAGTAAGACTTTCTATAGCATTTTCATCGCCCTTTTTAGCCGCTGCTATAAGATTGCGTCTTATTCTTTCTTCTTCCATAAATCTATCTTTATTAGTAACATCTTTCTTAATAGGCAGCAATACCATTCCCTCAAGACAAAGCGCTGTAAGAGATACTTTCTTATCTTTAATTGGTATTTTTGAAAAATCATTCCTTCTATCTGGATTAAACATCGCCTTATTAAAATTCTTTGACTTTGTTACATACTCTAAATAATCCATTACATTTTGAAGATAAAATATAATTGTAACTCCGCTTTTCATCTCATCACATACAACTGCATACGACTCCTTGTCAAGATGACGTTCAATTGTAAGTTCATCATTTTCAATAATAGTATTTCCTACCACAAATGGAAAATAATACTCATATATAAATTGTTTATTTTCATATCTTCCAAAAATATAAAGTCCCGTAGATTTACTAATTCTTAGTACTACAACCCCTCTTTGCAATATACCATTAGATAATACAAATCCCTCCTCTATACACCCCTTAATTCCAGCCTCTATAAATCTTTTTTCATATTCTGAATTCATATTGCTAAAACCAAGTGCCTGCAAGTATATATTCATAGCTACCTCAATTCTAATATACAGTTTGTTATATTTGCACAGAAACTTATTTTACACTGTCATTATGTTTTTGTAAATAATACAAATTTACCTTATTTTATCCTTATTATGAATATGCTAATCTAATTGCATTAACTATTGACAAATATTTATCATTTTTGAGCATTTATATTATCTTTCGACTTTTCCCTAAAACCAAATACAGCAATAAAAAATCCGCCTTCCGAACTTTCTATTGCTGTAAATTGTTATTATGCTAATATATTAATGTCAATGTCAAAATATTCTCTTACAACTAATATGACACTATTTATTATACAATATAATTTATAATGTATCAATAATAAAAACTGTAAGATATTTTAATAAATCTTTTTCTTTATATTCTGTATAAGGACTACCATCAGAATGTCTAATCATCTTAATAACTGGTCTATCTGCAACATCTCTATTCTGTCTTAATACTTCACCAACTTCATTTTCATTTGTTAGTACTTGTATTCCAACAGGATATACGGCAACCGACTCTAATAGCTTTTTTACGATAGCTCCATCATAATCTCTTTCTGCATGAACCTTCATATACTCAATTGCTTGATACATTTTAATCTTCTTATTACCAATACCACTAATCAAAGAATCAAATTCATCACACACAGATACTATTCTAACTTCCATTTTAAGTTTATTACCTTTATGTTGAAATGGAAATCCTGCCCCATCAATTCTTTCATGGTGAAAAAGAATTATCTCCTTAGAAATATCAGAAAGCCATTTTTCATCTTGCACAGAACTATACCCATATATTGTATGCTTCTTATATTCAAGCTCATCTTTAGGTGAAAGTTTATCCTCATCTACGTCTATATACGGCGCTTGAATATACTTAAGTCCAATATCATGTAATATTGCACCCATAGCAATATTTTTAACCTGCTTCTTAGTCATTTTAAGTTTAAGTGCCATAATCGTAGACAATGAGCATACACTTATACAATGTGTATAAAGGTCTGTACTTACATTTCTAATCTCTGTCATGCTATTGATAACATCTGGCTCTGAAATAACACTGTCAATAATCTCTTCTGCCGCTTTGCCGATTTTACTTAAATCATCATTTCTTTTATATATGTGGCGGTCTAAGACTTTTTCTACTATCTCCTGTGTTCTTTGAAGTGTCTCATCATTATTAAATATATGTCTACTACCATTTTCTTTTTCAATTTGAACATCTTCTTTTACATACACAAGGAGCTGGTTGTGTTCTTTTAATTTCTCAATATATTCCTGCTTTAATACAGTTTCTGACTGTATCAACACTACATTAGCATCCGTTATAACCGGCACAGCAAGCACTTCTGTACCACATAAATCGTCAACAAAAACTTCTTTCATAACTACTCCACTCTCCAACCAAGCTATATGTGACCAACTCTACCCCAACTATTTATACTAATAACATACCACAAATCACTATTATTTACAAGAAATACTACTGTTGAGTTTTTGCATTTTCCTAACAATAAAGATTACTCTACTTATTTATATAGTCAAAATTTTTACTACTTAATTTTAATAAATATCACAAAAAAACTCACCTAATATTGTTAAATTTTTATATTATATTGAAAAAATACTTAATTTTTCTCGCAAATTATAGTATAATACATTTAATTGATATAAATTCTATAACTTATCAGACAAAAATTAGATTTTACTTAAATATTATTTTGAAAATTTTTCTTAATATTAGCAGTAGTATTCTTAATATCATTTTATAAACAATTAAATTTTTTGTAAAATCTTTGTTAAAATATTGACAATCATAAAAACATAATATATACTATGGTTGTTTGTTAATATTTTATCAATTTTGCAAAAGTAGATACTCTGCTTTTAATTAATCAGATTGCCGTATATATGGCGGAATGGAGGAACTATATGTCTGAAAATAATGCTGAAAATAAAATAACTGTTGACTCAGTTGAAACTCTCGAGAAAAAGATTGCACAGGTTAGAGAAGCACAAAAAATATTCTCAACTTACACACAAGAACAAGTAGATAAAATTTTTACTGCTGCTGCTATCGCTGCTAATAAAGCTCGAATTAGTCTTGCAAAGGATGCAGTTAAAGAAACTGGCATGGGCATAGTTGAAGATAAGGTTATAAAGAACCACTACGCAGCTGAATATATCTACAACAAATATCGTGATACAAAAACATGTGGTGTCATTGAAGAAGATAAATCTTTTGGTGTCAAAAAAATTGCTGAACCAATCGGTGTTGTAGCTGCTGTTATTCCAACAACTAACCCAACATCAACAGCCATTTTTAAGACTTTAATAAGCCTTAAAACTCGTAATGGTATTATTATCAGTCCACACCCTCGTGCAAAACAATGTACTATAGATGCGGCAAAGGTTGTGCTTGACGCAGCTGTGGCTGCTGGCGCACCAGAAGGAATTATCGGCTGGGTCGATGTTCCATCTCTTGAACTTACTAATACTCTTATGAAGGAAGCTGATATAATCCTTGCAACAGGCGGTCCTGGTATGGTTAAGGCTGCTTACTCATCAGGTAAGCCAGCTCTCGGTGTTGGTGCTGGTAATACACCTGCTGTAATTGATGAATCAGCAGATGTAACACTTGCAGTCAATTCAATTATTCATTCTAAGACATTTGACAATGGTATGATTTGTGCTTCTGAACAGTCTGTAATCGTTGATAAGAAAGTTTACAATGCTGTAAAGGAAGAATTTATTGCAAGAGGTTGTCATATCCTTACTAAGACAGAAATAGATAAAGTTAGAAAGACTATTTTAATAAATGGTTCTTTAAATGCAAAGATTGTAGGTCAGAGTGCTTACAACATTGGTAAACTTGCAGGTATCACAGTTCCAGAAACTACTAAAATTCTTATCGGTGAAGTTTCAAGTGTTGAACTATCAGAAGAATTTGCTCATGAAAAGCTTTCTCCTGTACTTGCAATGTACAAAGCTGATAACTTTGAAGATGCTGTTCAAAAAGCTTCTCACTTAATCGCTGATGGTGGATATGGTCACACATCTTCTCTTTATATTAATATTGAACCTAATCAAGAAAAGATTGCAGTATTCCAGGAAGCAATGAAAACTTGTAGAATTCTTATTAATACACCATCATCACAAGGTGGTATTGGTGATTTATACAACTTTAAGATGGCTCCTTCTCTTACACTCGGTTGTGGCTCATGGGGTGGCAACTCTGTATCAGAAAATGTAGGAGTAAAACATCTTCTCAATGTTAAGACAGTTGCTGAAAGGAGAGAAAATATGTTGTGGTTTAGAGCACCTGAAAAAGTATACTTTAAGAAGGGCTGTCTTCCTGTTGCACTCGATGAACTTGGAAATGTTATGCACAAGAAGAAAGTATTTATTGTAACTGACCAGTTCTTATACAAGAACGGATATACAAAGTGTGTTACAGATAAGTTAGATGAACTTGGTATCATGCACACAACATTCTACGATGTAGAACCAGACCCAACATTAAAGTCAGCTACAGAAGGTGCAAAGCAGATGACACTTTTTGAACCAGATTGTATTATTGCAATCGGTGGTGGTTCTGCTATGGATGCAGGTAAGATTATGTGGGTAATGTATGAACACCCAGAAGTAGACTTTATGGATATGGCAATGCGTTTCATGGATATCAGAAAACGTATCTACACATTCCCTAAGATGGGTGAAAAAGCTTACTTTATTGCTATTCCTACATCATCAGGTACAGGTTCAGAAGTAACTCCATTTGCCGTTATTACAGACCAGAATTCAGGTATCAAGTATCCACTTGCTGACTACGAACTCCTTCCTAAGATGGCAATTGTAGATGCTGACTTAATGATGAACCAGCCAAAGGGACTTACAGCTTCTTCTGGTATTGATGCACTTTCACATGCTCTTGAAGCTTATGCTTCTGTTATGGCTACAGATTACACAGATGGTCTTGCTCTTAAGGCAATGAAAAATATATTTGAATACCTTCCAGCCGCTTACAACAACGGTCCACATGATGCAAAGGCTCGTGAACAGATGGCTGCTGCTTCTACAATGGCAGGTATGGCATTTGCTAACGCCTTCCTCGGTGTGTGCCATTCTATGGCTCACAAGCTTGGTGCATTCCACCATATACAACATGGTGTTGCTAACGCATTATTCTTAACAGATGTTATGAGATTTAATGCTGCTGAAGTTCCAGCTAAGATGGGTACATTCCCACAGTACGAATATCCTCATTGCAAGGCTCGTTACGTTGAATGTGCTAAGTTCGTTGGTATCACAGGTAAGGATGATGATGAAATCTTTGAAAACTTTTTAAAGGCTATTGAAGACCTTAAAAAAGCTGTTGGAATTAAGCCAACAATCAAAGATTATGGCATTGAAGAAAAAGACTTCCTTGCAACATTAGATGAAATGGTTGAAAACGCATTTGACGACCAGTGTACAGGTGCTAACCCTAGATATCCTCTTATGAGTGAAATCAAAGCAATGTACCTTAAAGCATACTATGGCAAGCCTGTCGAAGTTAAATAATTAATTTATTTGCAAATATTTTGATTATCTATCAAGTAGGTTTGCAATAAATATTAATATAATTGTCGGTTACAAGATAAAATTTCCTAATATATTTACCGTAACAACGATTAGCAACTGCTTTTCGTTGTTACCAATCCTATTAACTCGAATTATGAAAGGAGTATTTCATGAAGAAATGTATTGCAAGTAATAATAAAAAATCCGTTTATGTTGATAACGGTAAAGCAATGAAAGTTTTTGAAGCTGATTATAACAAATCAGACGTATTATACGAAGCACTTAACACAGCAAGAGTTGAAGATGCTGGTGTTAATATTCCAAAACTTCTTTCTGTATCAGTAGAAGATGGCAAATGGATTATCACAAGTGAATACAAAGAAGGTATTACACTTACAGAATTAATCAAAGCTCACCCTGAGAAAACACAAGACTATATCAACGCATTTGTTGACTATCAGATTGAATTTGGTAAAAAGAGTAATCCTTTATTATTAAAATTAAAAGATAAATTAACTCGTCAGATTAACTCACTTAAGGATACAATAGATAACTCTACTATATATGAATTATCTACAAGACTCGAGTCTATGCCAAAGCACACAAAGTTATGTCATGGTGATTACTGTCTTGACAACGTTATTGTACAAGTTGACAAAGACAACAATATAACAGACATTACTGCTGTTGACTGGGTTCATGCAACACAAGGCAATGCTAGTGCTGATGTAGCTAATACATATCTTCTTCTTAAGTTAGTCGATGATGACCTTGCTGAAAAGTATATGGAAGCTTTCTGTGAAAAGACTAACACTAAAAAAGAATATGTTACAAGCTGGGTTCCTATCGTAGCCGCAGCAAGACTCACAAAGAACGACCCTAAGGAAAAAGAACTTCTTGAAAAATGGATTGATATTGTTGAATTCCAGTAAGTCTTAATTTTTCTAACTCATATATTTTTTCTATACCTTAAAAGGAACTGTCACACTAAGAAATTTTATACAAAATAAAGATATTTAATTAGTAAATAATTTTATATCTCGTATAAATTTTCTTTAATGCGACAGTTCCTTTTTTATATAATTAAATTTTCTCAAAAAATCTCTCTGTTATTTTTTTATAAGCTTGTCACATTTTTAATTCAACACTTGTTATATATTATAGAACGTTCAAAATGCAAATAATTATATTTTCATAACACAAAATAATAATATCAATTATCATAATAAACTTGATAATATTAAAATTTATTGTCTGTATGAATATAATATTCTTTTAACTACATTAAACACCGAGGGGAGATGATTGCTATTAAGATTAAATTATCCAACAAACTAAAGCTTGAACAAATGTACATGCTATATGAAAACAAAATGTATGCCCTAGCCTATTCCATTTTAAAAAACGAAGCTCAGGCAGAAGATATTGTGCATGACTCATTTGTAAAACTAACTGATTACTTAGACAAAATTAAACATGTAGATGATAACCAAACTAAAGCACTTGTATTAAAGATTGTTAAAACTACTGCCATCAATAAATATCATAAAAACCAACATGAAGTTTGGCTTTATGACTTTAATGACAAGGATGACATAGCTGACCCGCAAGATATCATTGATAAAAAATTAACAGAAATTAATAACAGTGATATTTTATCTAATGCTGCAAAGGATATGCCCGACATCTACAAAGAAATTATCCGTCTAAAATGCTATATGGAACTATCAACAAGAGAAATTGCTGATATTACAGGCGTTGATACTGCAACAATAAGAAAACGATATGAACGTGCTAAAAAATATTTATATGACCACATCATACAAGAAGGAGATAATGAATATGAAGAAAAATCAAAACTCTATGCACAGCTTAGGTGAAGAACTTGAACTTGAAGAATTTATGAACAATAACTCTACACACGAATTTTCAAAAGACTATATAAACAAAAAAAATGACCTTTTAAATTCTGTTGGTCATGATGAAAAAGTTAAGAAAATTCGCAAAAGAAATTTTGTTGCTGCTGCCGCTGTTGGCTTTACAGTTGTTGCGCTTCCCGGCTCAGTATTTGCCGCAAAACAGATTATGTCAGGATATTCAATAAATACAAAACAGACTAATAATTATGAATATGAATTATCATTTTCTAATCCAAAAGATGACAACGGTAACGAATTAGATAACTCTGACGTTAATTATACTGCCGAAGGAACATCTTCTGCTCATTATGACCCTGAGTTATACCATACATTTGTACAGATGAATATTGATTATATGATGGATGGCTACTCATTAAGCACTAATGGTTCTTCACCTAGCAACGGATTATTCAAATACCATCTTGATGACGATTATACTGTCAGTCACAACATAACAATTGGACTTATAGTTATCAATGAAAATCAAGTTATTACTAAAAACAATGCAATTGAAGTTAAAAATGTTGTTGTAGGTGATAATAACGAAGCGACTATTTTTTACAAAAACGCCCTCGATGAAACTTCCTACAACAAAGACATGATTATTTATTTTAAGGAATATGGCTACGCCGTTGAAATCTTTGCACAAGTAAATGTATCAGAAGATGACTTAATAGATATTGCCAACAACATTTCACTTAATCCATGTGATGAAGATGTAGCAATGACTGGTTCAGTATATCAAGAAGACACTGTTTCTAATGATACTACTACTACCACCCATTCAAGCAAAGACTTTGATACTAAAAAGCTTACTAGTGATGAAAACTTCGTTGATATAGGACAGCCATTTTCATTTGATACTCTTTATGGTTATAACGATAATGCTCTTGAATATACTGTTGAGTCATATACTACTATGGATTCTGTTGCAGGACTTGACGAAAGTGGATTTGGCTTTAATCTTGATACTATAAAAAGACTTACTGATGAAGACGGAAAGCTGTCATATCAACAACAGACAATTGAAAGAGGTGACGGTTCTAACACTATCAGCAAAGTTACTGACACAAGTACTGTCAATTCAAAATTTGTATACGTTACAATGAAGGTTAAAAACACATCTGATACCAATATATCTGAAATTAAGATTGAACCTCAAATATGCTGTGTTAATAATGACGATACTATTCCTTCACGTTCTTATTATGCTTCATATAAAGGAAGTATCGAAGGTTATTCATTATACTGCGATTACCCTACAATGTATGATGAAAATCCTGATGCTTATGCCAATAATCGTAACTTCTATGCACAAAGATATACAATACCTGCTGGAGCAGAGATTGAATATCATGTAGGTTTTATTGTTGATGCTGATAAGATGGACAACATGGTGTTATTCTTTAATCCTTTTGGCACACTTGGAGAAAGTGGAAATCAAAAAGCTAAGGCTGTTATAAAGCTTAATAGATTTTAATTTCTATTTTTAATCACTTTGCACAAATATAGTGATAATACAAAATATTTGAATATACCAATTAACAAAAAATTATCTGTATTTATATGTTACCTAATCTATTTACTATATAAGCATATAAATACAGATATTTTTTTACTAATATGCAAAATTAATAACATACGGGGGATTTATGATAAAAAAAAGTTTATTAATAACAACAAAAACACTGATAACCACAATGCTTATAACTTTAGGATTAATGCTTGCAGATAATATATCCAATATAAGATTTACTGATAATATGATAACAGCATATGCTATGGAACATCAAAACAGCACTAATAGTGCAGGACATACATTAATCCTAGACGATAATATATGGCATTGCTATGGTTCTGATAATCTAATTGATTACACTTATGACGGACTTTTGTTAAATGAGTATGGTTGGTGGAAAATATCTAATGGCACTGTTGATTTTTCATTTAATGAATTAGCACTTAATGAATACGGCTGGTGGAAAATAACTAATGGTGCTGTCGATTTTACATATAACGGAATGGCGCAAAATGAATACGGCAATTGGTATGTAACTAATGGCGCTGTTGACTTTTCATACAACGGAATGGCACAAAATCAATACGGATGGTGGTATCTTTCTAATAGTACTATTGATTTTTCATTTAATGGAATGGCGCAAAACCAATATGGTTGGTGGTATATTTCTAATGGCGCTGTTGACTTTTCATACAATGGAATGGCACAAAATGAATACGGTTGGTGGGAAATAACTAATGGTGCTGTTGACTTTAACTTTTATGGAATATCTACTAATATTTATGGAAGTTGGAAAATGATTGGTGGAAGTGTCGATTTTTTATATACTGGCTCATATGACTGCAACGGCATTATCTATAATGTAGCAAATGGTCATATAGAAGATGGTATATTTGCAGGAATAATAGTTGATATTAACTTGACTCCTGTTATCATTCCACCAGAACCAGTACAACCAGAAATACCGCCATATGAACCAGAAACACCATCTGACGAGCCTGAAATACCATCTGACGAACCAGAAACAAATATAACAAATAGACAGCTTAATGTAGACTGTATCTTACAAAATCCCGAATTACCAACAGGTTGTGAAGTTACTGCACTTGCTATAGTATTAAATTATTATGGCTATGGTGTTGATAAATGCGATTTAAGTGACTATTATCTTGATAAAGGCTATATTGGGGAAACTAATCCTAATGACGCATTTTTAGGTGAACCTAGATATGATTACTCTTATGGATGTTATGCACCTGTAATAGTAAATTGTGCCAACTATTATCTTGAAGGTGATAGAGATGTAATTAACCTTACAGGAACATCATTTTATGATTTATTAGATTATATAAACAATGGAGTTCCTGTAATTGTATGGGCAACTATGAATATGAATAACTCTTATTATAGTACAACTTGGGATTTACCTGATGGTGAATTCACATGGAAAGCTAACGAACATTGCCTTGTATTAACAGGATATGATTATGATAACGGATTAATTTTCGTTGCTGACCCATTAGTTGGAAATACACAATATGATATAAATGTATTTGCAGACCGATATGAACAGATGGGTTGTCAGGCAGTTATTATAATATAAATAAGTTTATTTGTATAATTTATTTAAGAAAGCACATCAATAAAATATAATAATTATCAATATTTTAAAAAACACATACAATTAATATTATTACTATCAATTATCATAATAATATTATTAAAAGCCGTAAACCTAAAGATTAACAATAGGTTTACGGCTCTTTAAATATCTGTACTTATTTTTTCAATATATTATTAATTATACTATTTTCAAAAATAATTACTGAAGCTTTTCATTTCCACCCATATATGGACGAAGTGCTTCTGGTATTCTTACACTACCATCTGCTTGAAGGTTATTTTCAAGGAATGCAATAAGCATTCTAGGTGGTGCAACAACTGTGTTGTTAAGAGTATGTGCAAAATACTTTTCCTTCTTATCATTCTGAACTCTTATCTTAAGTCTTCTAGCCTGTGCATCTCCTAAGTTAGAGCAAGAACCAACTTCAAAGTACTTCTTCTGACGTGGTGACCATGCTTCAACGTCAATAGACTTAACCTTAAGGTCAGCTAAATCACCTGAACAACACTCAAGTGTTCTAACAGGAATATCAAGTGAACGGAATAAATCAACAGTATTCTGCCATAACTTGTCAAACCACATCTTGCTTTCTTCTGGCTTACATACAACTATCATTTCCTGCTTTTCAAACTGATGTATTCTGTATACACCTCTTTCTTCAATACCATGTGCTCCCTTTTCTTTTCTAAAACATGGTGAATAACTTGTAAGAGTTTTTGGAAGCTGGTCTTCTGGTGTAATTGTATCAATAAATTTACCAATCATTGAATGTTCGCTTGTACCAATAAGGTAAAGGTCTTCACCTTCAATCTTATACATCATTGCGTCCATTTCTTCAAAACTCATAACACCTGTAACAACATTACTTCTTATCATGTAAGGTGGTATACAATATGTGAAGCCTCTGTTAATCATAAAATCTCTAGCATAAGATATTACTGCTGAATGAAGTCTTGCAATATCACCCATAAGATAGTAGAAACCATTTCCTGCAACCTTACCTGCTGCGTCAAGGTCAATACCGTTAAACTTAGCCATAATATCTGTATGATATGGAATTTCAAAATCTGGAACTACTGGTTCACCAAACTTTTCAATCTCAACATTTTCACTATCGTCTTTACCAATTGGAACACTAGGGTCAATGATGTTAGGAATTTTCATCATTATTTCTGTAACCTTAGCATTAAGTTCTGTTTCGGCTGCTTCAAGTTCTTTTAATCTATCAGCACTAGCACTTACTTGTGCCTTAACTGCTTCTGCTTCTTCCTTTTTACCCTGTGCCATTAATGCACCAATCTGCTTAGATAATTTATTTCTATTAGCTCTTAATTCATCAGCTTCTGTCTGTGTAGCTCTTGCTTTTGCATCAAGTTCTATAACTTCATCAACAAGTGGAAGCTTCTTATCTTGAAACTTATTTCTTATATTTTGTTTTACGATTTCTGGATTTTCTCTTAAAAATTTTAAATCTAACATTTTCTTTCCTCCTGATATTGTGTTTATGCACATCTTTTATTATGCACCTTTTTTACTATATTTTCCACTAATTTATTATATTTTATTTACTGTTGACACTATAAGTTTAAACAGCAATATATTTTCCACTATAATTATTTAGAAGTAGTCGAAGTATCTTGTACAATTACATTATCACTTCCATAAGTTCCTGCAAGTGCCTGTTCTAAAGCCTGTTGTTCTTCTTCTCCTAATTCTGTATACGACTTTCCATCTATAATTTCTTTTACATAAGCAAAACAACCTGTATTGCTGTGCATTATATTTATAATATAGCCGTTATTTAACTTATTAAGCAAGCATATTGAAAAACTTAACTTGCCGCCCATTTCATGAAATGCGTCATATTTAACAAGCCCAAGCTTTTGAAATGTATACTGCATTTTATCATAAATATCATTAATAGACTCTATATTGCTATTAGTTAAAGCTCTAAGCTGGTCATAATCGTCAAGATTTTTCTTTATTAATTCTTCTATCGACTCTCCATCAGAGCCTTGCATAAACTCTTTATATTTCTTTTTCATTCCACTAGCTTTGCATATTGCAACTATGGCAAGTATTATTGCCAAAATTGTAATTGCGCAAAGCCCAAGCATAACGTATAACGCCGGAGCTGAAAAGAAACCAAAAAAATCAATATCCATTACATACCTCTTTTCGTATTTAATTATACTTTTATCTAGTTAAGCAAACATTCATAATCTTTTTCTAACTAGCTCTAACACAAATACTATTGCGATAAACAAAATAACATTCTTTATCGCAATAGTGTTTATTATTTACTTCGTAAGATTATTATATTATTTATCTAACATTCTTATCATGTCATATATACGTTCAAGTTCTTCCTTAGAATAATAATCTATCTCTATTTTCCCCTTATTATTATCCTTATTTTTAATAACAACTTTTGTACCCATAATTCTTTTCATTTTATCTTCAATATCTCTATATACAAAATCATTTTCATGCTTTTTCTTTGGTTCTTTTTCAGGTTTATTAAGTGTCTTCATAAGCTTTTCAGTTTCACGAACACTTAACTTTTCATCAAATATTTTTAACGCAATTTCATATTGCTTATCAGGGTCTTCAATTCCTATTATTGTCCTTGCATGACCATTACTTAACTTTCCCTCCATTACCATATCTTGTACACGTTCATCAAGTTTTAACAGACGTAGTGAATTAGTAATCGAAGCTCTTGACTTTGAAACTCGCTCTGCTAACTCATCTTGCTTTAACTTATAATCTGATATAAGTCTTTGATATGCTCTAGCCTCTTCAATTGGATTAAGGTCTTCTCTTTGAATATTTTCAATTAAAGCTATCTCCATAACTTCTTGTGTTGTGTAATCTTTTATTACAACCGGAACTTCTTTAAGCCCTGCAATTTTAGCTGCTCTCCATCTTCTCTCGCCCGCTATTATCTCATAATAATCACCCTTTTTTTGTACAAGAAGTGGTTGAAGTACTCCATATTGTTTAATGGACTCAGATAATTCAATTAAGGCGTCTTCATCAAATGCTTTTCTTGGCTGTTCTTTATTTGGTTCAATTAAAGAAAGTTTAACATTAATGTCGGCTGGTTCTTTGACAATAACTTCTTTAATTACTTCCTTTACTTTAACTTCGTCATCTTCTGGAATTAAAGCTGCTATTCCTTTTCCCAAACCTTTACCTAAGCCTTTTCCTAAGCCCCTTGTTGACTTTTGCTTTGAACCTTTTTTATCTTTTTCTAAAGCTGTTACATCTTTTTTTTCAGAGCTCATAATCTCCTCCATTATTAAAATATAATTTATAACACCATACCTTTTTAAACTAGCAAATTACATATTTCAAACACTTTACTTATCGCCCCACATAATAAGTCTTACTATAAGTACTAACTATGTTTTATTACTTCTTGTGCAAGATTTCTATAGCTTTCTGCACCTGTTGAACGCTTGTCATATATATTGATTGGAAGTCCATGACTAGGTGCTTCTGCAAGTCTTATATTTCTTGGAATAATTGTCTTATATATTTTTTCTTGTAAATTGTCTTTTACATTTTCTACTACTTGAAGTGAAAGATTAGTTCTTGAGTCGTACATTGTAAATACTACTCCTTCAAGCTCTAATTTTTTATTAAGCTTTTTCTTTACAAGATTGATTGTGTGCATTAATTGTGTTAAGCCTTCAAGCGCATAATACTCGCATTGTATTGGAACTAAGACTGTATTAGAAGCTGTCATTGCATTTACAGTAAGCATACTTAACGATGGTGGACAATCAAGTATAATAAAGTCATAATTATCTTTAACTTCTGCTAAACTATCTTTTAATATGTACTCTCTGTTATCAACATCTATAAGGTCAATTTCTGCACCTGCAAGATTTACATTTGAAGGTATTATATCAAGATTATCAAAGATATCTTTTATAATTGCGTCTTTTATATCAACGGTTCTTAATATAACTTCATAAATAGTATTCTCTGACTCATCTTTTTCAATACCAAGACCACTTGTTGTATTACCCTGTGGGTCCATATCTATCACAAGCACTCTTTTGCCTGCCTCCGCAAGACATGCTGATAAGTTAATAGTTGTAGTTGTCTTTCCAACTCCACCCTTTTGATTTGCTATTGATATTACTTTTCCCATAATACTCCTCTTTTCAACGCATATATACATATAAATGTTTCACGTGAAACATTTTGCAACGAAGATATTATATCATCATTTATTTGTCATATCTACATTATTTTAAAGATATTTTTTAATGGTATAAGTCATTTATATTAGAAATTCTATTAGAAAATATATTAAAAAGCATTTGTTATAGATATAAAAATGTTTCACGTGAAACATTAATGTCTCTCCACAAACTTAATATAATATTTTTGTTGTTCATATGGTTATACTTTCCTTAATTTATTATTATACTACTATTTTCTTCACATAAAATACAAAATCAATGTTTCACGTGAAACATAAAAACACCTTACTTTAATTGTTTAATACAATAAGTAAGGTGTCTATTTAATATGTAAAAATAGCTTATAAATTTCTCAAATTAATTACTTTATTTTAACAAGATTATTCTTAATTGCAAATACAGCAGCCTGTGTTCTATCAGATACCATAATTTTCTTAAAAATATTAGACACATGATTTTTTACAGTTCTCTCACTAATATTAAGTGTCGCTGCAATCTCTTTATTAAACATTCCATTTGCAAGAAGCTTTAATACTTCAACTTCTCTCTTTGTAAGTTCATTAATCTTATCTTGCATTACATCTCTTTCAGCAAGATTAGCATTTAAAAGATTAGTAAGCGATGGCTCAATATATGTCTTTCCCTCATATACTGTTTCAATAGCTTCAACTAAAGTTGCAAAATCTGAATCCTTTAAAATATAACCATCACAGCCATAATCCATTGCCTGAACCAAATAGTCAACTTCCTTGTGAATTGTAAGAAATATAACCTTGTTTTGCATCTTTTGCTCTCTCATTATCTGAAGCACTTTTAAGCCATCAAGATTAGGCATATTAATATCTAACAATACAACATCAGGATTAGTCTTATTGACAAGATTAAGACATTCATAGCCATCTCCTGCTTCACCAATAACTTCTATTTCATCATTCAATTCAAGTAATTGTTTAAGTCCTTCTCTTACCATCATGTGGTCATCTGCTAAAAAAACTCTTATAGACATATTAAATTCCCCTTTTCTTTTGATATTCAAGCACATTTTTAGCTTTCTTTGGGTATTGGAACTGTCAATTTATATTCTGTTCCACCTTCTTTTTTTGTATTAACACTAATAGTTCCATTTATAAGTCCGACCTTTTCCTTTAACAGGACAAGACCATACCCTGTATTATCCGTTGTAGTTTTCGGTTTGTCAATCAAATTATAATCATAACCAATTCCATCGTCAGACTGTACTATTGTAATTAAATTATTAGATATATTAACATTAATATCTATTCTGCTACCATCAGAATGTTTAATTGAATTATTACATAATTCTTGAATAATTCTTAGTAGCACAACAACAATTGAATTATTTACATGTTCAACATCACTTTTGTATTTAAAGTCTACAATCATATTAGTTGATGTCTTTATTTTTTGTATAAAGTCATAAAATACACTTTTTGTATCAAGGTCATCAAGTGACATCGGATGAAGATTAAATATTATATTTCTTAACTCACCAATACAATCTTTTACAATCTTATTTCCTGCTTCAAGCTCAAGCTTAGCTCTATTATGGTCTGTATCCATAACTTTTTTTATAAGCTCTATCTTATACATTAATGCTGTAAGATTTTGAATAATAGAGTCATGAATATCGCCTGATATTCTCTGTCGCTCTGTTTCAACATAATTAATAAGGTCATAGCTTGTATATTTTGCCTTTTGTTTTTTATAAGTACTTTTTTCAGATAGTATATCTTCAATTTCTTTAATTTTCTTTGTAATATTATCACGTTCTGATATCATATCATTTTGTTGTGACTTTAACTGACTAATTATACCATTCAGTCGTTCAATTTCTTCAATATCAAAACCTGTTTTTTTATCTGTGGATAAAAATATCATTCCAGTAGAGTCACTACTTTGATTAAGTTTTTCTATAGCTTTAATACATCCTTGTATATCAAGTTCATTAGTATAAAGCTTTTCTTCAATCTGTTCTTGTTTTAACTTAAGTCCATTAAGCTCATCTTTAATATATTGAATTATCTTTTCCAAATTTATCACCATCCTGATACTTGAATGACACACTTATTAACTATGAATATCATATCAATAATTTCTAATCTTATCCATTCTGAACACTAACAATATTACTCTATTTCTGAAAATAAATCAATTCCTGTATATTGTATTTAATGTGTTTTTTGGATTTTATTGGAATAAGAAGTTAATATTTTCACAAAATACAATTCAAAACAATATAACATATATTTAAAAACATTACATTTTTTTAGTTGCCAAAAACATTGATAGTTTTAATTTTTTTTATTATAATTAATATATACTTTTTGGACGTAAGAAAATATACAAATATCAAATTAATTATTATATGTTATTGAACTACAAATATACTTCAATACGCATATGAATGGAGGTTATTATGAACAAATGGTCTAAAATCGGTATTTCTGCAACTATGGGTATTAGTGTTATAGCAACAACCCACTCAATAAATAAATTTATTTTCAGAATGTCTACAATTAACCATGTAACAGCTAAAGCTGACGAAAAAGAATTCGAATGGAAGTTTGGAAAAATAAAATACACAGTTTCAGGAAGTGGCAGTCCACTTCTTCTTATCCATGATTTAGATACTACAGCTTCATCTTATGAATGGAAAAATGTGATATCTATATTAAGCGACGAATATTGTGTATATGCAATAGATTTATTGGGCTGTGGTCACTCTGACAAGCCAAATATTACATATACAACTTATATGTACACACAGTTAATTAATGACTTTATCATGAATGTAATACATAAAAAAGTTTCTGTAATTGCCACTGGAAAATCTGCTCCAATTACTTTAATGACTGCGTACAATAATTCATATTTATTTAATTCAATAATACTTGTCAATCCAGAAAGTATCAAAAACGCACTAAAAGCTCCTACAAAATGCAACTCTATGCAAAGACACATAATTAACTTACCAATAATTGGAACATTAATTTACAACATCTGCATGAGCCGTAAAAAGATACATGATAACTTCATATATAATAATATTTGCCATTCAAATATTAACGTACTCTCCGATATAAATGCTTATCACGAAAACTCTCATATTGGTGGCTCATACGCAAAGTACCTTTACTCAAGCATACAAGGTCACTACACAACAGCTTCTATAAGCAGAGCCGTAAACCAACTTGACAACAGTATATGTATAATATCTGGTGAACATGATAAACACGCAGAACAAATTGCCAAAGAATACGAAGCACTCAATCCATCAATAAAAACAACTACAATAAAAGAAACAAAGCACCTACCACAACTAGAACGCCCTATAGCCTTTTCAAAAGCCGTTAAAACCTACCTTTAAACTTTTGTACTCAATAAATATTAATAAATAAAATGAATATAAACAGAAAAAATCAGTATATTTTGATATATTATGATAAGTATTTAGAACGTCTTAGATAAGCTATACAATATCAGAGTAACTTGCACATGGATGTGCAAGTTAGGAAAAAGCGACACGATGTCGCATTTTTTCCGACTCGTACGTCTTGAAAAATTTTACAGCTTATCTTAGAGGTTCTTAATACTTATTTATCTATATCAAAATATACTTATTTTTTCTGGTGTATGTTTATTTATATAATAATACTATCCCAAACCACTAAAAATGCAAAATACAAAAACTCAAGTTTTATAATGGTTCTTTTGATGGCAATCCTGCTTTTCTTGGATACTTCTTAGCCGTATTTTTCACCTTTTTAATAAATACAACCGACCTATCAATATCTGTATCTGGCAGTCTGAATTTATAAATATATTCAATCTCACCACCTAATAACTTCACAGCATTTTGCGAGTTACTAGCTTCAATATCTATATCTCCCGACTTATACGCCACAAAATATCCACCAACTTTTACAAAAGGAAGACAATATTCCACAAGAGTTGAAAGGTTAGCCACAGCCCTTGATACTGCAACAGTATAATTTTCTCTATAATCTTGTTTTCGAGCTCCCTCTTCTGCCCTTGCATGAACAGCTTCTATATCAGTAAGCCCCAATTGATTTATAACTTCATCTAAAAACTTAACACGTTTATTTAATGAGTCCAACAACAAAACATTACATTGTGGAAAAGCTACCTTTAACGGAAGCCCCGGAAAACCTGCTCCCGTTCCTACATCTATAATACTCATATCTTTACTAAAGTCTATTACACTTTTAATATCAGCATATTTTGAAGGAACATTGTCAACGGCTACCTTTAAAGCTAAGCTATCCGCAAAATGCTTTATCTGAACTTCTTCATAATCTGTTATCCCTGTAAGGTTCATAAACTCATTCCACTCCACAAGCACTTTATAATACTTGTCAAGCTGTTCACATTGCAAATCATCAAGATTTACATTTATCTTACTAAGATATTCTATAAATTTTTGTTTTTCCATTAATTTCTCCTAATTTTGATTTCTATAGAACTGCTCCATATAAACAAGAAGAACAGATATATCAGCAGGTGATACCCCCGATATTCTTGAAGCCTGTCCTATTGAACGTGGATTAAATTTACACAATTTTTGTGTAGCTTCTTTTCTTAAACCATTAATTTTAGTATAGTCAATATTCTCTGGAATAAGTTTATTTTCAAGCTTTTTAAAATGCTCTACCTGTCTTAACTGTCTTTCAATATAACCTTCATATTTAAGATTAATATTAACCTGCTCTTGAATATCTTCTCTTAACTGTGGTCTATACTTATCTATTGGTGCTAAACATTGGTAAGTAAGCTCTGGTCTTTTTATAAGTTCAGCAAGTGTAGCTCCAGTTTTCAATGGTGTACTTCCATACTGCTCCATAACTGCTTGAACTTCATCGCCTGTTCCAATATTTACACCAGATACTCTTTCAATTTCTTCTTTTATAAGTCTTTCTTTTTCACGAACGCCTTCCATTCTTTCTTCACTTATAAGACCAACTTCATATCCACGCTTTGTAAGTCGCAAATCAGCATTATCCTGTCTTAATATAAGTCTATATTCTGCTCTTGATGTCATCATTCTGTAAGGCTCTGTAGTTTCCTTTGTAACAAGGTCATCTATAAGAACACCAATATAGCTTTCTGAACGGTCAAGTATCATTGGCTCTTTTCCCTTAACATACATAGCAGCATTAATTCCTGCCACAAGACCTTGAGCTGCAGCTTCTTCATAGCCAGAACTACCATTGAACTGACCACCTGAAAATAACCCTTTTATATTTTTAAACTCAAGACTTGATTTTAACTGAACTGCATTAATACAATCGTATTCTATTGCATAAGCATTTCTTACAATCTTAACATTTTCAAGACCAGGAACTGTCTTATACATTGCATATTGAACATCTTCTGGCATAGAACTTGACATACCACCAAGATACATTTCATTAGTATAGAGTCCTTCTGGTTCAATAAATACCTGATGTCTGTCCTTATCCTCAAACTTAACAACCTTATCTTCAATCGAAGGGCAATATCTCGGGCCTGTTGAATGAATTACACCGGCATACAAAGGAGAACGTTCAAGATTATCTCTTATAATCTTGTGTGTTTCTTCATTTGTGTATGTAAGCCAACACGATACTTGTTCTTTTTGTACACTTTCTGGGTCAGTTGTAAATGAAAATGGCACAACTTTCTCATCTCCAAACTGCTCTGTCATTTTTGAAAAATCGACTGACCTTTTATCAACCCTTGCAGGTGTTCCCGTCTTAAATCTTCTTACCTCTATACCATTTTCTATAAGAGAGGCTGTAAGATGTGTTGCCGCTTGAAGCCCATTAGGACCTGTTTCATAACTTGTATCACCATATATACATCTAGCTTTTAAATATACGCCAGTACAAAGTACAACGGCTTTTGCATAATACTGCGCACCTGAAAATGTTTTAACACCCTTTATTACACCATCTTCAACCATAAGTTCCGACACTTCTGCTTGTCTTACTAAAAGATTATCAGTGTTTTCCATTACAATTCTCATTCTCTTGCTATATTCTGCTTTATCAGCTTGCGCTCTAAGTGAATGAACAGCAGGGCCTTTTGATTTATTAAGCATTTTAGATTGAATAAATGTTGCATCAATATTTTTGCCCATCTCACCGCCCAATGCGTCAAGCTCTCTTACTAAATGACCTTTAGAACTTCCTCCAATATTAGGATTACATGGCATCATTGCAATACTTTCACAACTTACTGTAAAACATATAGTATTAAGTCCAAGTCTTGCACTTGCAAGTGCTGCTTCACAACCTGCATGACCAGCACCAACTACAACTACGTCATACTCTTCTTTTATATTTGGCATTTTTCCCTCCGTCTTTCTTTTAATGATGTATTTTTATACAATTAAATTTATATTAAAAATATAATTTTGTAACTCACTACTTCAATTTATTTGCCCATACAAAACTTACTAAATATTTCATCAGCCAAATCGTCTTGTACTTCTTCACCTATTATCATACCTAACTTTTCATAGGCTGTCATAATATCAATTGTAAGGAAATCTTCACTTATCCCCATTTCAATACCATTTTTTACAAGCTTAAGACTTTCAAGTGCCTCTTGTAACAACTTCTTATGCCTTGCATTAGTAATGTACACTTCTTCATTAAACTGTATATTTCCCTGCAAAAACATTTGTTTTACACAATCTTCAAGCTTATCAATTCCTGTTTCATTTTTGGCTGAAATTGATATTACAGGACAATTTATTTTTTTGGTTATATCCTGCGCTGTTATTATAGTGTTAATATCTGATTTATTCAACAATATAATTACTTTTTTATTTTTTATTAACTCAATAATTTCTTCGTCATTTTCATCGAGATTTCTTGAAGCATCAACAACATATATGATAAGCTCTGCGTCTGTTGCATACTTTTTCGCCTTTTCTACGCCAATACTTTCCACATAATCGTCCGTATCTCTTATTCCTGCTGTATCCACAATATTAAGAAGCAATCCACCCATATTAATCTGTTCTTCAAGTACATCTCTTGTTGTTCCTTCAATATCTGTTACAATAGCACGTTCCTCTTTTGCAAGCGCATTTAATAGACTTGACTTACCTGCATTAGTCTTTCCTAAGATAACTGTTCTAATTCCATCTTTAATTATCTTACCATTATCAGAAGTTTTTAATAAGTTATCCACATTATCCACACAGTTATCCACATTTTTTTCCAACTTATCCACAAAATTATCCAATGATATGTGTTCTGGGTCATCTAATGCTGCCTCAATAAAAGCTACATCTTCTATAAGAATATCTCTTATATCTTTTATTTTTTTAGATAATTTTCCATCAAGCTGATTAACTGATGACTTTAAGGCATACTCATTTTTAGAATTAATTACTTCTATAACAGCTTCTGCTTGTGATAAATCTATTCTGCCATTCAAGAAAGCTCTTTTTGTAAATTCTCCTGGCTCTGCTGGTCTTGCTCCATATTCTAAAAGTGTTTCAAGCACCTTTCTAGTTACAAGTATTCCACCATGACAATTAATCTCTACTACATCTTCTCTTGTATAAGTATTGGGTGATTTCATTACTGCTACAAGCACCTCATCTATTAATTCATCTTTATTGTAAATATTTCCATAATGTATTGTATGACTCTTAACTTGTGATAATTTAACACCTTTTTTAGACTTAAATACTTTGTCTGCTATATCAAGAGCATTATTTCCACTCATTCTTACAATACTTATTCCACCACTACTCATTGTACTTGTGGAAATAGCTGCGATTGTATCCTCCATCAATATCTCTCCATTCACATAAGAATTTTTTATATTACTATAATCAATTATTTACAAGTATCTTGTATATATCAAAAAGATATCCACAATCTTTCCTATTACTTATTAACAAATCTAGTATCAATATCTAATCTTATTATAAAATTATTGTTGATAACATTAATTATTCCACATAAAAATGTGGAAAACCCACTTTATAGTGTTAAAAAGATTGCTGTAGTTAATAATACCACAGCAATCTCTTAATTAATACATATATTTTTATTTACAATAAATTCTAACGTTTGTTGTCAGCTTTGTTCTTGTCTATGAAAATAACAACATGTCTAAATGGCTCTTCACCTTCACTCTTTGTTGAAACGTATTTGTCATTTTGTAATGCTGCATGTATAATTCTTCTTTCATAAGGGTTCATTGGCTCTAATGAAACAGGACTCTTACTTCTCTTAACCTTGTATGCAATGTTTCTTGCAAGTGACTCAAGAGTTTCTTTTCTTCTATTTCTATAATTCTCTGTATCAACCTTAATTCTTACATATTTTTCTTTGCCCTTATTAACAACAAGACTTATAAGGTACTGTATAGAATCAAGAGTTTGTCCTCTCTTACCAATAAGTACTCCCATGTTATCACCAAGAAGCTCTACATCTACACATTCATCTTTTTCATTAAAGTTAATCTTAACTTCAACTTTCATATCCATAGCCTTAAACATATCAGCTAAAAATGTTCTTATTCTTCTTTCGATTTCTTCATGTGACATTACTTCTACCTTAGTTTCTGTCTTTACAGCTTGATTTTCCACAATCTTTTCAGAAACTTTTGTTTTTTCCACATTTTCACTAACATTTTTAACAAGCTTTTCAGCTTCTTCTTTAATGTCAACTTGTTTAGTTTCAGAAGCCTTTATTGTATTTTGTACTTTACTATCAGATTTTTTTCTTGCCTTAATAACTGCTGGCTTAGCACCTATTCCTAAAAATCCACTACTTCCCTTTGATACAACTTCATATTCAACTTTATCACTTGTAGTTTCAAGCTTAACTAAAGCATTAGTAAGCGCTTCATCTACAGTTTTTCCGCTAACTTCAATATAATCCATAATAACCTCTTTTCTAACAATGTAAACATACTAACTACAACTCATTGTTATTTCTTCTTTTCGTTCTTGTCATTATACTTTGATACCATTCCTGCCTTTTCAGCAAGACTTCCTGGTTTTGCTGACTTATAATACTTAGTACTTTCCATTATTTCTTTCATCTTTTTATCATTAGCATCTTTTTTATCTTGAAGATTTTGTATTCTTTGTTTATTCTTTTCAATGTTATCAACTTTTTTAGTATTTACAGTTGCATTTTTTGCAATCTGTTGAGGAGGAAGACCCTTTTTAGCACGCTTCTTATTAGCTTTTTCCACACTCTTTGCTATAATTGCATCAACACCTATCTTGTCATAATGACGATTTACAATAAGCTGAAGTACTGTCTGGAATACAGCAGTTGCAATCCAGTAAACACCAAGACCTGTTGGAACTGAAAATGCGATAAATACTGACATAAGTGGTGCAAATAATGTCATCATCTTCATAGAAGCTGCTGCTGGGTTATCATCGTCCATTTCAACTCTACCCTGAGATACTTTTACACTAATGTACTGTGAAAGACCAGCAAGGATAGGTATTAACATTGTAACTGAAAGACCAAATACTGGATTTTGGGATACATTTACTGTAAGGAATGTATTCATCTCTGTAATCTTTGTCTGGTTGTCAGCTATAATCTGGCTAAATGCTGGGAATAAGTCTTTAAGCTGATTCCACTGGTCAGCTGTAAAACTGTTCATAGCCTTAACAGCTGCATCAACATTTGACCAATCAACACTTGATGATATCTGTCCCATCTTGTCAGCATAGTCACTAACACACATAATTCCACCATCTGTTCCTGTTAAAATAGCAAGGAAAAGATTTTTTAATTGCCCTACATACATAGGTATATCTTGAATTACTCTATACAATGCCATAAGAATTGGGAACTGAATAAGAAGCTGTACACAACCACCCATTTGACTTGTTCCATACTTCTCATATACAGCCTTCGTTTCTTCCTGCATTTTAAGCATTGCATTTTGGTCACCCTTTTTGTCTTTATACTTATCTTGTATAGCTTTTATTTCCGGTGTAATAACTGTATTAAGCTTCATTGTCTTAGCCTGCTTAACTGTAAGAGGAAGCATAAGAAGCTTAATTAAAAATGTAAATATAATAATCGCAATAGCAATATTTCCAAGTCCTATTTGATGAAGTCCTATAAATAAGACATCAAGTATCTTACCAAGAACTGTTGCTATTGGACTAATTATTGAATTATACAAATTTTACCTCCATCTCTAATCCATTTGCATTTATTAACAACAATTTTATTTTTTTAACTTGTCTAATTTTATTGGAACAGGGTCATATCCACCCTTTGCAAATGGATTACATCTTAATATTCTTTTAAATGCCATAAACCCACCCTTTAAAGCTCCATATTTTTCAATTGCATCAACTGCATAATGAGAGCATGAAGGATAATATATACAATAACTTCTTCCTTTATATGGTGATAATGCCATTTGATAAAACTTTATAAGTTTTATTAACATTTTTTTTAACATTACTAATTGTCCTTTATCAACCTATGAAGCTTCAACAAATGTAGCATGGCACTTTCTGTTTCAAAATAAGTTTTATCTTTTAGACTAGCTCTTGCAATCACAACAATATCAAAACCTGACTTAACACTATCTGTATTAAGCCTAAAGGCTTCCCTTATAAGTCTTGCTAGTCTGTGTCGGACAATACTATTCCCGACTTTTTTACTCACAGATACTCCAAGTCTTAATGTATCCGTTCCATTCTCTTTTATATACATAATAAGATATTTATTTGCAAATGATTTCTTCCTATTATATACATTCTTAAAATCTCTATTACTTTTTAATGTTTCAAAATTATCAAATTTCATAAAATTCCCCATTCTAACTATATTATTTTTGTTATCCACAATCATTATATTTATTTGTTATATAATCCACAATTATGTAAATATAACTCACAATTATTTGTATAGCCTTAGGATATGATTATTACTCATCATAACTCCTGCCATAATTTTTCCAAATATTACGTCTTACTAACAATTTTTTAACTTAATTATAAACTCTAAATACTTAATAACTTTATTTTACTATACAGTAAAAAGGCAGATGGATACTGTATCCACCTGCCTTGAATTAAACTTAAGCTGAAAGTCTTTTTCTTCCTTTAGCACGTCTAGCTGCTAAAACTTTTCTTCCACCTGGAGTACTCATTCTTGCTCTAAAGCCATGAACCTTAGATCTTTGTCTTGTCTTAGGCTGAAATGTCATCTTCATATTAAACTGCACCTCCTTTATTCACCATTATATATATATGGCAGGAATATTTTATCAAGTCAAAATTTAAAACATCGCTCTTTATTATATTCATAAATTCAATATAAGTCAAGTAAAACCACTGTTTTTATTAAAATAAGTTTATACTACTGTCACTATCCATAATTTATATGTGGATAATATTATATTATTTTTTCCACAATGATTGTTAATAATTAAAATATTGTTTATATTGTATTACATTTTTTGACTACAAAAAAAAGTTATCCACACATTATCCACAAGTTTTCCACAGGTTATCCACAGCTATTAACAGCTTGTGGATAGCTTGTGGATAGCTTGTGGATAAGTGTTAATAACTTTTTTTTATTTTTCACAAATCCCTTAAAATCTGACTTTATTCGATGTGGAAATTGTGAATAACTTGTTATCCACAATTGTTAATAACTTTAAATTTACCCTATAAAAACCCCTAATTTATGAGTTATTAACAATTTAAGTTATTAACAATTCGCTATTCACATTGCGAATATCTTCTTCACTAACTTGATAAAAATTTATTTCTGTTATATTATATATAAGAATATGTTTACAAATTTTTAGCCAGAAAGGCATTTATATATTATGGAAGAATTAAAAGAAAAATGGGAATTGATATTACAGACATTAAAAAATGAATATGATATTCAAGATATTTCATTTAGAACTTGGATTAAGCCTTTACAACTATATTCATTAGAAGGCAATACCATTATTTTGCTCATTTCAGAAGAAAATATGGGTATTTCCTACATTGAAAAAAAGTATATAGTCCCACTTACAGTAACTATTTGTGAAGTCATGGGCAAAGAATATGAAGTTAAGCTTATGTCTGCTAGAGAAAAGAAAGCCGTTGAGCTAAAAAAACAAGCAATTCTTAACCCACCTGAAAAAAATAAGAGCTTACAAAACTTAAATCCCAATTATACATTTGACACTTTTGTTGTTGGTAATAATAATAATTTAGCTCACGCCGCTTCACTTGCCGTTGCCGAAACACCTGGCCATGTATATAACCCTTTATTTATATATGGTGGAGTTGGACTTGGAAAAACTCATCTTATGCAGGCAATAGCTCACTTTATAATTGACAATGACCCTTCCCGTAAAGTTTTATATGTTACCTCTGAAACATTTACAAATGAGCTGATTGACTCAGTAAAAAACCAAAAAAATTCAGAGTTTAGGGAAAAATACCGAAATATAGATGTGCTTCTTATTGATGACATTCAATTCATCATTGGTAAGGAATCTACACAGGAAGAATTCTTTCATACCTTTAATGCACTATATCAGGACAGTAAGCAGATTGTTATTACCTCTGATAAGCCCCCTAAGGAAATGGAAACTTTAACAGAAAGACTTCGGACTCGTTTTGAAATGGGATTACCTGTTGATATCCAAATTCCTACCTATGAAACTAAGATGGCAATTCTTAACAAAAAGGCTGAACTTGGAGGTTATGACATTCCTTATGAAGTTAAGGACTTTGTTGCTAACCATATTAAGTCAAGTATTAGGGAACTTGAAGGAGCATTAACTAAGCTTTCAGCTTTCTCCGCTCTTTCCCACAGCCCAATTACTGTTGAATTTGCTGAAGAAACACTAAAAGACCTTATAACACCTGATGCTAAAAAAGAAGTTACACCAGAACTTATTATTGAAATAGTTGCAGACCATTTCGGAATTACACCTGAGGATATTCTTTCCAAAAAGCGTAACGCCAGTATTGTATATCCTCGTCAGATTGCAATGTATCTTTGTCGACAGATGACTACTGTTCCATTACAATTAATAGGTAAAGCACTTGGTAATAAAGACCACACTACAATTATGTATGGAGCTGATAAGATAGCAAAAGAAGTTATTACAAATGAGTACACAAAAAGCACTGTGGATATTCTCATTAAAAAAATTAACCCTGTATAATATTTTTACAAAAGTTTTCCACAAAGTATTGTGGAAAACGTGTGGATACGTTGTGGATTACATGTGGATATCTTTATATTTTATTTTATCCACATTTTTTAGTAAAAGTTATCCCCAAACTATCCACACGTTTTCCCGTAGTTTTCAACAGACTTATTAACACTGATTAAGCTAGGTTTTTTCTGGGTTTGAAGCACTTATCCACTTATCCACAACGCCTACTACTACTACTACTAGTTTTTTTTATATTATTTATACATTTTTTTCTTCATTTATACTTGAAAGGAGTTTTACACATTATGAAATTAATCTTTACAAAAAGTAACTTGTCAAAAGCTGTTAATATTGTTTTAAAAGCTGTTCCTTCTAAAACTACTATGAATATTTTAGAATGTATCCTTATAGATGCTTCTTCCGATATTATCAAGTTTACTGCTAATGACATGGAGCTTGGTATTGAAACTATCGTCGAGGGTGAAATTATCGAAAAGGGGCAGATTGCTATAGATGCTAAGATTTTTTCTGATATTGTAAGAAAACTTCCTGACAATGATATTACAATCGAAACTGATGATAATTTCAATGCTTTAATTACATGTGAAAAGAGTAAGTTTAACATTGCTGGTAAATCTGGTGAGGATTTTTCATATTTACCTATTATCACAAAAGAAAAATCTATCCACATTTCTCAGTTTGAATTAAAAGAAGTAATTGCACAAACTATTTTTTCAATTGCAATTAATGACAATAACAAGATTATGACAGGAGAACTTTTTGAAGTTGTAAATGGTACTTTTAAAGTTATTGCTCTTGATGGTCATAGAATTGCTATAAGAAATGTTTCACTTTCTGGTATGGCAGATGATGTTAAAGTTATCGTACCAGGAAAAACTCTTAATGAACTTAACAAGATATTAGCTTCTGATGCTGAATCACAAGTTAATATTTATTTTACAAGTAATCATATTTTATTTGAATTTGAAAATACTACTGTTGTTTCAAGACTTATTGAGGGTGAGTATTTTAAAGTTAATAAAATGCTTTCAAATGACTATAAAACTAAAGTCGTTATCAACAAAAAAGATTTATTGGACTCAATTGATAGAGCTAATCTTTTAATAAAAGAAAATGACAAAAAGCCTATAATTATCAATGTTATTGATGGTTCAATGGAAGTTAAGGTTACTTCTACTTTAGGTTCTTCAAAAGAAGATATTGACATTCAAAAAGATGGAAGTGATATTATGATTGGATTTAATCCTAAATTTTTACTTGATGCTTTAAGAGCTATAGATGACGAATATGTTAGTATATATTTTGTTAATCCTAAAGCACCTTGTTTTATTCGTGACAATAACGAAACATATACTTACCTTATCCTTCCTGTTAATTTTAACGCATAATGTATTTAAGGATTTATATTAATATTTCATAAGAGTTTAAAAAGGAGAATTATGGAAACAATTAAATTAAGAGATGATTTTATTAAATTAGGTCAGGCAATTAAAGCGGCTGGACTTGTTGAGTCTGGTGTTGAAGCTAAGATAGTTATTCAAGATGGGTTAGTAACTGTCAATGGAAATGTGGAAACACAAAGAGGAAAAAAGCTTGTTGGTGGAGAAGTTATCTGCTATGACGGGCAAGAAATTAAAATAGAACGATAATAATACATTTTAAGAGTTAGGTGTTACAGTGATAATTGAGTCTATAGATTTACAAAATTATAGAAATTATGAATTTCTTAATATGACCTTTGATAATAAAATAAATATTATCTATGGTGACAATGCACAGGGAAAGACGAATATCCTGGAGGCACTTTATGTATGTGCCACTTCCAAATCACATAGAACAAGTAAAGATAAAGATATTATAAGATTTGGAAATGACGAAGCGCATATCAAAGTAATAGTAAAAAAGCATGATATGAATTACCGCATTGATATGCACTTAAAAAAAAATAAAACTAAAGGCATTGCAGTTAATGCAATTCCGATAAAGCGAGCTGTTGAGCTATTTGGTATTATCAATATAGTTATATTCTCGCCAGAGGATTTGAATATTATAAAAAATGGACCGTCTGAAAGACGAAGATTTGTAGACATGGAGCTTAGTCAGCTAGATAAGATTTATCTTAGTAATCTTATTAATTACAATAAAGTTGTGGTGCAACGTAATAAATTGTTAAAACAATTACAATTTACTAACGATAAGCAACTTATTGACATGCTTGATGTATGGGATTTACAGTTGGTTAAATACGGAACTGAAATAATTAAAAGACGTAATCAATTTATTAAAGACATTAATTTAATTATACAACCTGTCCATAATAAACTATCAGGTGGAAAAGAGTGTCTTACCCTAAAGTACATACCATGTGTTGGTGAAGATGATTTTTATAATGTTTTAAGAAGTTCTAGGCAACGAGATTTGAAGTTTAAGCTTACAAATATTGGACCACATAAAGATGATATAGCATTTTTTATTAACAATAACGATGTTAGAAAATACGGCTCACAAGGTCAGCAAAGGACTTGTGCATTGTCACTTAAGTTAGCAGAGATTGAGCTTGTTAAACAAGTAATTAATGATACACCTATATTACTACTTGATGATGTTTTATCAGAGTTAGATGCAAATAGGCAAAACTTTTTGCTTGACAGTATTGGTGATATACAGACTATTATTACATGTACTGGACTTGATGAGTTTGTCAATAATAGGTTTACCATCAACAAAGTATTTAAAGTTGTTAATGGTGTGGTATCAAATGAAAATTAGAAAAATATATGAAAGGAAAAGCTATTTAGATGAATTTATAAATCATCTAACATATATACTTGTATATGTTTTTAGTAGCAGGAATGAAAAGTGGCAGAGAAAGAATATGGTGGAGACCAGATACAGGTACTTGAGGGCTTAGAAGCAGTAAGAAAAAGACCTGGTATGTATATCGGCAGTACATCATCAAGAGGTCTGCATCATCTTGTGTATGAGATTGTAGATAATGCTGTTGATGAAGCACTTGCTGGATTTTGTGATACAATTACAGTTACAATTAACGAGGATAATTCCATAACAGTTACAGATAATGGACGAGGAGTCCCAGTTGATATTAACCACAAGACAGGAAAGCCTGCTATTGAAGTTGTGTATACTGTATTACATGCAGGTGGAAAGTTTGGAGGCGGAGGATACAAGGTATCTGGTGGTCTTCATGGAGTTGGTGCGTCTGTTGTTAATGCCTTATCAGAATGGATGGAAGTAAGAGTTAAAAGAAATGGTCACATATATGAGCAAAACTATAAAAGAGGTCATGTATGTAACCCACTTAAAATAATTGGAGATTGTGACATTAACGAAACAGGAACACTAGTTAAGTTTTTACCTGATAAAGAGATTTTCCAAGAAACTCAAGTTTTTGAATTTGACATCTTAAAACACCGTTTAAGAGAAATGGCATTTCTTACAAAGGGAATTAAGATTTCCCTTGAAGATAAAAGGCCGGGAATAGAACAGACAATGTTATTCCATTACGAAGGTGGTATAAAGGAGTTTGTACAATACTTAAATAAAAGCAAAGACACACTTTATAACAATATTATATACTGTGAAGGTGAAAAAGATAAAGTTCAGGTTGAAGTTGCATTTCAACATAATGACGGATATAACGAAGTTGTTGACTCCTTTGTTAATAACATTAAAACTCCAGAAGGGGGAACTCATCTTGCAGGCTTTAGAAATGCTTTAACTAAGATTTTCAATGAATATGCAAGAAATAATAAAATATTAAAAGATAGTGACCAAAGTCTTTCTGGTGATGATATAAGAGAGGGACTTACAGCGATAGTAAGTGTTAAGATTGAAGACCCTCAGTTTGAAGGACAGACTAAGCAAAAGCTCGGTAACACAATAGCAAGAAGTGCAGTTGACAGCATTGTAAGTGAACAGTTAAGATACTTCCTTGAACAAAATCCTTCCGTTGCGAAGTCAATTTGTGAAAAGTCGCTTCTTGCACAAAGAGCTAGAGATGCTGCTCGTAAGGCTAGAGACCTTACTAGAAGAAAGACAGCTCTTGAAAATTCAAGTCTTCCGGGTAAGCTTGCAGATTGCTCTGACAAAAACCCTGAGAATTGTGAGATATATATAGTCGAAGGTGACTCTGCGGGTGGTTCGGCAAAGACAGCAAGAAGTCGTGCAACACAAGCTATTCTTCCACTTCGTGGTAAAATCCTAAACGTAGAGAAAGCTAGACTTGATAGAATACTAGGAAACGAAGAAATAAAGGCAATGATTACAGCTTTTGGTACAGGTATCCACGAAGATTTTGATATAAGTAAGTTAAGATATCATAAGATTATTATTATGACTGATGCCGATGTTGATGGAGCTCATATTGCTACACTTCTTCTTACATTCTTCTACAGATTTATGCCAGACCTTATAAGAAAAGGTCATGTGTATCTTGCACAGCCACCACTTTACAAGATTGAGAAGAATAAAAAGGTGTGGTATGCGTATAGTGACGAAGAATTAAATAATATTATGACACAGATTGGCAGAGACCAAAATAATAAAGTACAGCGTTACAAGGGTCTTGGGGAAATGGACGCAGAACAGCTTTGGGATACTACAATGGACCCAGAAAAGAGAATACTTTTAAGAGTCAATATGGATGATGACAACGAGTCAGAAGTTGACATTACATTTTCAACTCTTATGGGTGATAAGGTTGAACCTAGAAGAGAATTCATTGAAGCTAATGCTAAGTATGTTAAGAACCTTGACGTTTAATTTATGACATTCATAAAAAAATGTGTTACAATTATAACAACTTTAACATATAAAAATAATTATACTAAATAAGCTTTACTACGTTTTATACATTTATGACAATTTATTTGTAAAGCTATGGAAAGGAATTATAATGGACGAACATATCTTTGACAAGGTTCACGAAGTGGATATGCAAAAGACCATGGAGAATTATTACATTGATTATGCCATGAGTGTTATTGTATCAAGAGCGCTCCCTGATGTAAGAGATGGTCTTAAGCCTGTTCAACGAAGAATTTTATACTCAATGATAGAACTTAATAACGGGCCTGATAAGCCACATAGAAAGTGTGCGCGTATAGTAGGTGATACAATGGGTAAATATCATCCACATGGTGACTCATCAATATACGAGGCACTTGTTAAGCTTGCACAAGATTTTAACACAAGATATCCATTAGTTGACGGACATGGTAACTTTGGTTCTGTTGACGGAGATAGTGCGGCTGCTATGCGATACACAGAAGCTAGACTTAGCAAAATATCAATGGAGATGACTGCTGATATTAACAAGAATACAGTAGATTTTACACCTAACTTTGATGAAACTGAAAAAGAACCAGTAGTTCTTCCATCAAGATATCCTAATCTCCTTGTAAATGGTACATCAGGTATTGCTGTAGGTATGGCAACTAATATACCACCTCATAACCTAAAAGAGGTAATAGAAGCAGTTGTAAATATTATTGACAATCGTATACAAGAAGATAGAGATACAACACTTGAAGAGATTATGCAGATTATCAAAGGACCAGATTTCCCAACAGGCGGTACTATAATTGGGAAAATGGGAATTAACGAAGCATATAGAACAGGTAGAGGTAAAATCAAAGTTCGTGCTGTAACTAATATAGAGCCAATGGCAAATGGCAAAAATAGAATAGTAGTTACTGAACTTCCATATATGGTTAATAAAGCCAAACTCATTCAAAAGATTGCAGAACTTGTAAGAGATAAAAAGATAGATGGAATTACTGATTTAAGAGATGAGTCAGACAGAAGTGGTATGAGAGTATGTATTGAGCTTAGAAGAGATGTTAATCCTAATATAATTCTTAATCAGCTTTACAAACATACACAACTTCAAGATACATTCGGTGTAATAATGCTTGCTCTTGTAGATAATCAGCCAAAGGTGCTTAATCTTTATGATATGCTTAAGTTTTATTTATTACATCAAGAAGATGTTGTAACAAGAAGAACTAAATATGACTTAAATAAAGCCGAAGAAAGAGCACATATTTTAGAAGGCTTAATGATTGCTCTTGATAACATAGATAGAGTTATTCACATAATAAGAGGTTCAGAAAGTGTACAACTTGCAAAAGAAAGTCTTACATCAGAATTTAGTTTAAGTGATGCACAGGCTCAAGCAATAGTTGATATGCGTCTTAGAGCATTGACAGGGCTTGAAAGAGCAAAGTTAGAATCTGAATTAAAAGAACTCTTATCAAGAATAGCTGAATATAAGGCAATTCTTTCAGACAAAAACAAGTTATTAAGTGTAATAAGAACTGAAATATCAGCAATAGCAGATAAATATGGTGATGAGAGAAGAACATCAATAGGTTTTGATGAGTATGACTTATCAATGGAAGACCTTATTCCAGATGAGCCAGTTATTATCGCAAGAACTAATATTGGATATATTAAGAGAATGACACCTGATAACTTTAAGAGCCAGCACAGAGGCGGTCGTGGCATTAAGGGTATGCAAACACTTGATAATGACTATATAAAAGACTTATTTATGACAACAACACATCATAGCCTTATGTTTATGACTAATACAGGAAGGGCTTATAAGTTAAAGGCTTATGAGATACCAGAAGCTGGAAGAACATCAAGAGGAACAGCTATAATTAACCTTTTACAGCTTCAGCCGGGTGAAAATATTACCGCTGTAATACCAGTTGATGTAAAGAATATCAATGATGAAGAAGATTATATCTTTATGGCAACTAAGAAGGGTATTGTTAAAAAGACACCTATAAGAGAGTATGCTAACATAAGAAAGAGTGGTATTCAGGCTATAACTTTAAGAGAAGATGATGAACTTATAGAAGTTAAGCTTACAGACAATAGCAAAGAGATATTCCTTGTTACAAAGTTAGGTCAATGTATTAGATTTAAAGAAACTGATGTAAGACCAACAGGCAGAAGTGCAATGGGCGTTATAGGTATGAACTTACTTGATGAAGACGAAGTAATAGGAATGCAGCTTAGTACACAAGGAGACTCACTTCTTATTGTGTCGGAGTTGGGACTTGGAAAGATTACATCATTTAATGAATTTGCAGTACAACATCGTGGTGGAAAAGGTGTAAAGTGTTATAAGATTAATGAGCGTACTGGTAATGTAATAGGCGTAAAAGCTGTCGATGAAACAAGAGAGGTAATGCTTATTACAACAGAGGGCATTATTATTCAAATAAAATGCTGTGATATTTCAAAGCTTGGAAGAATTACATCAGGAGTAAAGCTTATCAACCTTGATAAAAACGTTACTGTTGCAACAATTGCAAAAGTAAGAAAAAAACCTGTAAATGAAAATGATGCAGATATTGATGGCTTTGATGACGATGAAATTCAAGATGATATTTCTGTACAAGACGGACAATAAATCAAAGCTTAATATACAAAGGTAAACTACTTAAAATAGGGGGCTGTCGCAATAAGAAATTTTATACAAAATATTTAATTAGCAGAATTTTATATCTTGTATAAATTTCTTATTGTGATACCCCTATTTGTATACAGAAATGAGGATATTATGGCTTGGCTTAATATAGATTTTAAATCAGAGGCACTTAATATGCCTGTTATGCTTGATGTATTGATACCACAAGGTCGTGGAAATTATAAGACACTATATCTACTTCATGGAGCAGGTGGAGACCATTCATCATGGCTTATAAAATCACAAATAGCAGAATATGTTGAAAATAAAAATATAGCAGTTATAATGCCATCAGGTGAGAATAAGTGTTACGTTAATAACAGACATGGAAAGAATTACTCCGATTATATAACAGGGGAGTTAATACAAAAATGTGAAACGTGGTTTCCATTATCTATTAATAAAAAAGATAGATATATAGCAGGAATGTCAATGGGTGGATATGGAGCTTTTTATTCAGCTTTAGAAAAAGAAAAGCTTTACAATAAAGCATTCTCATATTCAGGTTTATTAAATATAATCCAAAGATATGACAATCCACAAGGACTTGATATGTATCCTGTGTTTGGAGAAAGACAAGATTTAATTGATGATGAAAAAGACTTATTTAAAAAGGCTAAAAATAACATAGATAAGTTTAAAAATATAAACGAGCCTACAAAGTTTATAATTGAGTGTGGGCTTGATGATACAAGACTGAATATGAGTCAAGAGTTGTATAAATGTATGAGTGAGCTTGGATATGATGTATCATTGAAAATTTCAGCAGGAAATCACAACTGGGAATATTGGAATAAATGTATACAAAATACAATAAATACAATACTGGCAGATTTTTAAAACTGTGAATAAATTAAATATTTATATTTTATTATAAAAATCTAGCAAAGACGATTAAAAATGTCTGATTAACTAAAGAAAGGGAAAAAATGGCAGTAATTAATGTTAATCATTTTTCAATGTATTTAAAAAGAACGACAGATTGTACAGTAGTATTACCTGATAACATAAAATCAAATCAAAAGTTAAAATGTCTTTGGCTGTATCATGGTGGAAGTGGTAATCACAAAGAATGGCTTTATCATGCTCCCTTAACTGATATATCAAATGAGAGAAATATTGCAATCATTCTTCCCAATGTCAATGAGTCTTGTTTTGTAAATATGAATATTGGAGATAGATATGCAAATTATGTTGGAAAAGAGCTTCCATCAATAATCCACAAGATGTTTAAATGTATATCAGATAAAAGATGTGATAATTATGTTTCAGGTTTATCAAATGGTGGATATGGTTGTCTTCATACAGCCTTAACATATCCAGATAAGTACTGTATGGTAGGAGCATTTTCGGCAGGTGACAAAGCTGATAGTGATTTTGAAGATAATGGTTCTTTAAAGTCAATACAAAGAATACGACTTTTTGGAAATGGAGATATCCACAATACAGATTATTGTATTATCCATCTTGCTAACAAGCTTGTTAATAAAAATGTGGAAAAACCAGTTATATTTCACGCTTGTGGTGGAAAAGACCCATGGCTTGATAAAAATCATATTATTAGAGATTATTTTTTACAACATTTTAATTCATACAATTATAAATATGACGAACTTGAAGAATATGGACATGAATGGAAATTTTGGAATATAGAGCTTATTAAGTTCTTAGATTTTGCAGGCATAACAAAGCTATAAATTAAAATACAGTATACAACATACAGGAGGTGTAGGAATATAAATGAGAGAAGTAAATGTAGAATTAATAACTAAAAATATAAAAGAAATGTGTATTGAAGCGAACCATTTTCTGTCAGAAGATATGAAAAAAGTATTTAATAGAGCAACAGAAAATGAAAAGTCACCATTAGGTAAGCAAATATTAAGTCAATTAAAAGAAAATCTTGATATTGCAGGGAGTGATATGATACCAATCTGTCAAGATACAGGAATGGCAGTTGTTTTTATTAATATTGGTCAAGATGTGCATTTAACAGGTGGTGATATAACACAGGCTATTAATGAGGGTGTAAGACAAGGATACATAGATGGTTACTTAAGAAAATCTGTAGTAAAAGACCCAATTGAACGTGAAAATACTAAAGACAATACACCAGCAGTAATTCATTTTGGTATAATTCCAGGAGAAGATATAGAAATTACAGTAGCACCAAAAGGTTTTGGGAGTGAAAATATGAGCCGAGTATTTATGTTAAAGCCAGCAGATGGTATAGAAGGAGTTAAAAATGCAATACTCACAGCGGTAAAAGATGCAGGTCCTAATGCCTGTCCTCCGATGGTAGTTGGTGTTGGAATTGGTGGAACATTTGAAAAATGTGCAATTATGGCTAAAAAAGCGCTTACAAGAAATCTTGATAAGCAATCCGATATAGAATATGTAAGAAACTTAGAAAGTGAAATGCTTGAAAAGATAAATAAACTTGGAATAGGTCCGGGTGGTCTTGGTGGAACTCAGACAGCACTTGCTGTAAATATAGAAACATATCCTACACATATAGCAGGGCTTCCAGTAGCAGTTAATATTTGTTGCCATGTAAATAGACATTCTTATAGAAAAATATAATAGTAAAAACTAATAATAAGTGTTAATAAGGGGATAATATTTTATGGATAGAAGAATTATTGCTCCAATTAGTGATGAAGATGCAAAATCATTAAGAGCAGGAGATTATGTATATATAACAGGAACAATTTATACAGCAAGAGATGCAGCACATAAAAGAATGGCAGAGGCATTGCAGGCAAAAGAAGAACTACCAATAGATATGAAGAATAATATTATATATTATATGGGACCGTCTCCAGCAAGGCAAGGCAGACCAATCGGTTCAGCAGGGCCAACAACAGCAAGCAGAATGGATAAGTATGCTCCAGAATTGCTTGATTTAGGCTTAAAGGGTATGATAGGAAAAGGAAAAAGAACACAAGAAGTTAAAGATGCCATTGTAAGAAATAATGCAGTATATTTTGCTGCGGTAGGTGGAGCTGGTGCGCTTTTATCGCAAAGAATTAAATCATCAGAAGTGATTGCTTATGAAGATTTAGGAACAGAAGCTATAAGAAAATTAGAGGTTGAAGACTTTCCTGTAATAGTAGTTATAGACAGTGAAGGTAATAATCTTTATGAAACAGCAATAAAAGAATATAATTGCTTATAAATATTATAAAAAGTGATTGACAAGGGAAAAGCCTTTTGCTATAATAACAAATGCACTGAGCGTAATCAGTGCGAACTTAATATTATGTTATTATGGAATCTGGAGAAATACTCAAGAGGCTGAAGAGGCGCCCCTGCTAAGGGTGTAGGTCGGGTGACCGGCGCGAGGGTTCAAATCCCTCTTTCTCCGCTTGGCAGGAAAGTGCCACGAACACTAAAAAGTTCGTGGCGTTTCTTAACTAATCAAATAGCAACATTTGGATAATGGTTCTGTTGGTTAGTTAAGAAGTTTATTTTTTGAAAAATCGAAAGATTTAAAAAAAATAAAAAAAGTGTTGACAAACTTGCTGAGAAATGATAATATAATCAAGTCGCCGCAAGACACGGCAACAAAAAATAAACAAAACAATTAAATATCAACTCGATAATAATTGATAAGTTTATAAATGAACATTGATAATTGAACAGTAAAACAACCTTGAAAATTCTTTGAGAATTT